>Ga0134124_10000372_pt1 | contig 38990 bp, 31 predicted proteins | sample KB304_FD_96880 | JGI IMG/M metagenome (GOLD analysis project Ga0134124, IMG submission 96880) | Terrestrial soil microbial communities without Nitrogen fertilizer from Kellogg Biological Station, Michigan, USA - KB3-0-4 | ecosystem: Environmental > Terrestrial > Soil > Unclassified ... | reverse complement strand
AATTCCATTATGGTGCGAGCCTCTCTCTATCTGCTGTTTGTATTCCCGTGGACTTTCATATGCAGCATTATTGCCCTGCTCTCGACATTTATTGAACGAAGCGGAAGAGTTTACCACAAGGTCGCGCTGTTCTGGAGCAAAGTGTGCCTGCTTGCTGCCGGGGTAAAAATCGAAGTAGACGGTTCCGAACTGATCCCGCGCGATCAGCCCGTCATTTTTATGAGCAACCACCAGGGTAATTTTGACATACTGGCCCTTTTTCAGGCTATTCCGATACGCTTCAACTGGCTTGCCAAAGAGGAACTTTTCAAAATCCCCCTTTTTGGCCGTTCGATGCAATCAGCAGGTTATATTCCGATAAACAGAGGCGATGGCAGAGACTCTCTCAAAAGCCTCGACAGAGCAGCAATGCTTGTGCGCGGCGGGACAAGCATTGCGATATTTCCTGAAGGGACTCGCTCGAATGACGGCAGCCTCCTGCCGTTTAAAAGGGGAGGGTTCATCCTTGCAACAAAAGCCGCTGTACCGATAATCCCGGTTTCGATTAGCGGCAGCATGAAGATCAACCCGCCTGACAATTTATTTTGCATCCTTCCTGGCGTCATCAGGATAAAGTTCAGTCCCCCGGTCCAGACAACACTGAACGGGACAAAACAGCAGATCCCAATTATGGATCAGGTCCGGATGGCAATAGCTGCCGGGCTGGAGAGTTAGACATGGGCTTTAGATACATCCCCTTAATTATTGCCGGACTGGCTCTAACTGCCTGGGCACTGCCGGCCTCTTACCGCATCCGCTCTCCATGGCGGATCTTTGCCTCAATTGCTGCGCTTTTGGGCGTAATTGCATCGCTTACAGGAGTATTGCTCCTTACCGTTCCGAACTTCTTCTCAAGGTGATCTGATGCTGGACAGAACAAAAACGATTTTAATCAACGGAGTTTTTATCACTGCACTGTCAATCCTCCTCTTTGCCGCTGACACTCAGTTTCGACAGTGGTCTCAATACAGCCGGGGAGAAAAATCGCTTGCAGCAGGCGACCATATAAATGCCGTTGCCGGATTCGAGTCTGCAATCCATATGTATACACCCCTAAGTCCGCTTGTTGAGCGAAGCGCGGCCAGACTCTGGATCATAGGCAGAGATATGGAAACCAGAGGAGAGAGGGAAAAATCGCTGGTCGCCTACAGGGCGCTCCGCAGCGCATTCTACTCTACTCACGGCCTTACCACTCCAGGGCTGAAATGGATCGCACTTTGCGATGAGAAGATAAAGCTTCTTGAACCCCCCATACAGCCGGCAAGATAGGCACTCTATGGGACTTTCTGAAAAAGACACTTCCGGCCTGAAAATCACCCCGCTGGGCGGCCTTGGCGAAATCGGCCTCAACATGATGCTTTTCGAGTATGGTGACGATATCATCATCGTCGACTGCGGACTCATGTTCCCTGAGCCTTACATGCTCGGGATCGACCTGGTGATCCCGGATATCTCCTGCCTCATCGGCCGCACAGATTCAATCAGAGGAATATTCCTTACCCACGGACACGAAGACCATATCGGCGCCCTGCCGTATATTCTGCGCGACATACAGCCGACTGTTTACGGGACAGCTCTTACCATCGGATTTGTTCGGGAGAAGCTGAAAGAGTTCGATCTGGATAACTCGGTTGAACTTGTCTGTGTAAAACCTCGGGAGGTGGTCGAGGCCGGCTGCTTCTCCATCGAATTCATCAGGGTCGCCCACTCGATTGTGGACGGATGCGCTTTTGCGATCACAACTCCGGAAGGAGTAGTCATCCACACCGGCGATTTCAAGATAGATCATACCCCTGTAGATGGCGAACTGACCGACCTTGCAACATTCGCCAGATACGGAGAACGAGGGGTTCTTGCTCTTCTGTCGGATTCTACGAATGTTGAGCGCGAAGGTTATACCCTCTCCGAACGGCTTGTAGGCGAGGCTTTTGATGATATCTTCCCGAAATGCCGGGAAAGGATAATCGTCGCTGCATTCTCAAGCAACATTCATCGCGTTCAGCAGGTAATCGATGCAGCTGTCATCTGCGGCAGAAAGGTACTTCTCAACGGTCGATCGATGCTCGCAAACGTCCAGATTGCAAGAGAACTCGGATACATCAGGATTCCGGATGACACCCTGATCGATTTAAAAGAGCTCCCGAGGATCCCCAGGGATAAAATCTGCATGATTACGACCGGCTCGCAAGGCGAGCCGATGAGCGCACTATCAAGAATCGCCATGGATGACCACAAGCAGATAAAGCTTGAAGCCGGTGACACAGTAATCCTCTCCTCAAGGTTCATCCCGGGAAACGAAAAAACCATCTCTGATCTCATAAATCATCTCTACCGCCGTGGAGCCGAGGTTTTTCATGAAAACGTCTCGGAAGTCCATGTATCTGGCCACGCCAGCCGGGAAGAGCTGAAGCTGATCCTGAATCTTGTCAAGCCGCACTGGTTTCTCCCGGTACATGGAGAGTACCGGCATCTTGTAAAGCATACCCGGCTTGCCGAACTGGTCGGAATCCCGAAAGAGCGCTGCATCATAATGACCAATGGAGATGTGGTGGCTTTCGCTGAAGGTGAGGCCTGCATTCTCGAGAAAGTCGAACATGGTCGAGTATATGTAGATGGCAAAGGGGTAGGGGATGTCGGAACTGTCGTGCTCAAAGACCGCAAGCATCTCTCAGAAGACGGCATGGTCGTTGTTATCATCGGCATTGACCAGTTAAGCGGCCGGATAATCTACGGACCAGATATCGTCTCCCGAGGTTTTGTCTTTGAGGACGAGAGCAGGGAGTTTCTGGAGCAGGCGAAAATGATCGTGATGGAGAGGCTTGAGCAGCTTAATATCGAGGTTATGGGTGAGTGGACCGAGGTAAAGCAGGAGGTCCGTGCTGTCATGAAACGTTTCTTCAAGAAAACGATAGAGCGCAGACCGGTTATTCTCCCTGTAATACTTGAAATGTAACCCCAGTTTTTTATTGATCTAACTGAGCTTTTGCTCAAGAAATCCTTCGTTTCTTATTTTCCATTCATCATAATTAATGCTATTAGTGGATATTATGGACGATCAGGCAGAAAAAAAAGAGCGGCTGACCGTTGAGATAAAAGGGATGCTTATTGGTGCTGCAGGCCTGTTTCTCCTGATGGCTCTTTTATCTTTCAAGGCTGAAGACTTCTCTTTCAACACCTTCTCCTCGGACCACTCTGTACGCAACTTCGGCGGCAGGCTGGGTGCGCAGCTTTCCGATCTTATGCTCCAACTTTTCGGCCTCGCCTCATATTCGATTCCCATGTCGCTCCTGTACCTTTCCTACCGCTCGCTGCGCTTCAAGGAGTTTCGCTGGAAAGCCTATAAAATAGCCGCTTTTGCCGGCATGCTGGTCACCATCTCAGCCATCTTCGCCTTCAACATCGAGTTCACGCAACTCTTCGGACAACGTGTTCCTACCGGCGGAGGTATCGGTTTCAAGGCCGCCGAACTCCTGAAGCGATACCTCGGTGCTCCGGGTGCAATACTTCTTCTCCTCCCGATGCTGGCGGCATCGGTCATGGTACTCTCCCGCTTTTCGTTCATCCTCTATGCGGACTGGTGGATAAATGCTGCGGGCGATCGCTGGAACAGATGGCAGGAGAAGAAAGCTTTGAACAGATCTCTGGAAAACAGGGAGGTAAAGGGTTCCGAACCCGGGGCCCCTGTCATCAAACCGCTTTCCGTATCCATCCCGGTCATCTCAGCCCTTCCGACAAAAAAAGAGAAGAAGAAGGAGAGCGACAAATTCAAGCCCGTTCAGGAGACTTTCGACTTCATTGAGAATGATGGCGATTTCATGACCCCGCCGCTCTCCCTGCTTGACACTCCGCCGGCAACAGAGCGGCGGATCGACAAGGAAGCCCTCTCCATGAACGCAAGACTCCTGGAGAAAAAACTCAAGGACTTCGGGATAGACGGAGAGGTCCTCGAGATCTGTCCCGGCCCGGTGATCACGATGTACGAGTTCTCTCCCGGCCCTGGTATAAAGGTAAGCCGGATCGCAGGGCTTGCTGACGACCTGTCGATGGCGCTGCAGGCGCTTGCAATAAGGATTGTAGCACCCATCCCCGGCAAGGGGGTAGTAGGCATCGAACTTCCTAACCGCGACCGCGAGATGGTCTTCCTGAAGGAGATATTTGCCAGTGAAACCTTCCACAAGGGGAAGATGAAGCTTCCGATGGCCTTGGGAAAGGATATCGGTGGAAACCCCCTTGTGATGGATCTGGCAAAAGCGCCTCACCTTCTTGTCGCAGGCGCAACCGGCTCGGGCAAGTCGGTAGCTATCAACACCATGATTCTCTCCCTGCTCTACACAGCCCCCCCTAAAGACGTCCGTCTTATCATGGTAGACCCGAAGATGCTTGAGCTTTCGATTTATGAAGGCATCCCGCACCTCCTTCTCCCTGTGGTCACAAACCCGAAAAAAGCGTCTCTCGCCCTCAAATGGGCGGTAGAGGAGATGGGTCGACGCTACCGCTTGATGGCGGACAAGGGAGTACGGAACATCGACTCCTACAACAGGGAACTGCTCCGTGAAGAAAAGGAGGTGGCAGAGCTTCAGGCAAATGCCACAGTCTCTGTGGAAGAGGTGGAGGAACTTATCGATACCGATGAGGCAGCTATTCAGGAGTTTCTCGCCAAAGAGGAACATCTTGAGCATGGGCATCTGCCCTACATCGTCGTTATCGTCGACGAACTTGCCGACCTTATGATGGTAGCAGGAAAGGATATAGAAGAGTCGATTGCCAGACTTGCCCAGATGGCCCGTGCTGCGGGTATTCATTTGATTCTCGCCACTCAACGCCCTTCCGTGGATGTCATAACCGGCCTGATAAAGGCAAACTTTCCTGCTCGCATTTCCTTCCAGGTCTCCTCAAAGACCGACTCAAGGACAATCCTCGACTGTAATGGCGCAGAATCCCTTCTCGGCATGGGCGACATGCTCTTCCTCCCGCCCGGAACCGCCAAAATGATCAGATCTCACGGGGCATTCGTCTCCGATGCAGAGGTTTTGAGAGTGGTGGAATTCCTTAAAAAACAGGGGAAACCTGTGTATGAAAAATCGATACTTGAGATGAAGGAGACAGACAGCAAAAGCTCCGGAAATGATGAAGAAAACGATCCTCAGTATGACGCCGCACTGGCGCTGGTCGCAGAGGCTCGTCAGGCATCGATTTCCATGATCCAGAGAAGACTGCGGATAGGATATAACCGCGCCGCACGAATCATGGAAAAAATGGAGCAGGAGGGTGTTGTTGGCCCATCAGACGGCACGAGCAAACCGAGAGAAGTATTTATTAACAAGCTATAACGGCAGACATCGGTAATTGCGACCATATTACGGAGTCCGTATGAAAATAGGCCTACGCTACAAATTCATCGGCATTACCCTCCTGTCAGCGCTTCCGTTCCTGCTTTATGCAATAATTCATTACCACAATGCCGTAACAGACAACAAAGACCGTACTATTTCGAGAAATCAGTCCGTCGCCGAAGAAACTGCCGAAAAGGTGGCGGATTTTATCAACAGCTCACAAAGCGTTCTCTACTCCCTGGCCCTGCATCCGGCAATCATAAACAACGATTCCAAGAAGTGCGATGAAATCTTCGGTCAACTTCTCCCCTTGTATCCGGCTCACGATAATATCCTGGTGGCTGACATGAACGGGAGAAATTTCGGCAGCGGACTTGACCCGAAAAAAGCTCGCAATCTAAATTATTCGGACAGGGAGTGGTTCAGGCGAGGAAGCAAGGGGGTGTCGTATGTCTCCGACCTCTACAGTTCAAAGCTTTTGCACAATCCTGTCTTCATGATTACCATGCCGGTCTTCGAAAGTTCGGGGCCCCAGAAATCTGTCCTCGGTTTCCCCGTAAACCTGCTGAAGCTAAAGGAGCACCTGACCGAATTAGAGAAGATCGATAAAACTGCCTATTTTTGCATAATCGACAACAAAGGGATAATTCTCATTGACTCCAACAACAGTGGGACGGTCGGCACTCCTTTCAAGCAGGAACCTCTTTTGAAAAAGATTTCAAAAAGGCTGACAGGTTCTCTAGTTGACACCGATCAGACCGGGACGGAACACTTTTACAGCCATGCCACGGTCAGCACCACAGGCTGGAAGGTACTGGTGGGTAAACCGTCAAGCACGGTATATGCAGAAGCAAACATTGAAGCTCTCCGCCACCTCATTTTTTTCATCCTGATATGTCTCACAGGCGGTCTATCGTCCATATGGTACAGCCGCAAGCTGGGAGGCAGGATCGAAGCCATCGTCAACGGCCTTAACGAAGTGGCTGCCGGTAACTACAGCTGTCACCTCATCATTCCGGGCAATGACGAAATAGCCCGGGCAAGCGACGCCTTCAACCGGATGACTGCCGAGCGCGGAAAGCACCTGAATGAAATTAAAACTCTCACCGAATCCCTCGAAAGAAGAGTTCAGATCAGAACTGCCGAACTCCTGAACTCCAAAAACGAACTTGAAGCATTCTCCTATGCGGTTTCACATGACCTCCATGCTCCGGTCCGCCATATTCTGGCTTTTACACGGATACTGATGGAAGAACATTCACAGGAGCTTTCATCCGAATGCATGGATCATCTTCAGCGAATAAATCGAGCTGGGGAGAATATGAAGGAGATGATCACTCATCTTCTTGACCTCTCCAGGCTTAACCGCCAGGAGATAACCCGTATCATGGTAAATATCTCCGCCTTGAGTAAAACCATTGTTGCTGATCTTACAGAAGCCGAGTCAGACAGAAGCGTCAAAACGGTCATAGCGGAGGGTCTTACGACTTATGCCGATCCGACACTTCTCAGAATCGTGCTGCACAACCTTATCGGCAATGCATGGAAATTTACCAGAAAATGCCCTTCCGCTGAAATTGAGATCGGAGAGACTGTAATAAACGAGATCCGCTGCTTTTTTGTGAAAGATAACGGCTGCGGTTTTGACATGTCATACTCGGAAAAGCTTTTTGCGCCGTTCCAACGGCTTCACAGTCCCGAAGAGTTCGAGGGGACCGGTATAGGGCTAGCAACTGTAATGAGGATTATTCAAAGACATGGCGGCAAGTTGTGGGCGGAGAGCACTCCCGGCAAGGGAGCCGTCTTCTACTTTACTATTATGAGCCTTGATGCCTAATGGAGGTCACATGAGCAAACGTAATCCTGAGAATCTTGCACATTTTGCCGTCACAATCATTAGCAAGGACAGGCCCGGGATAGTTGCAGACACTACAGAAGTACTTTTCAATCTCGGATGCAATATTGAAGACTCCAGCTGCACGATGCTCGGAGGGGATTTCGCGATGATACTTATCGTGACTCATAAGAAACCCTTTACGAAAGCAAACTTGAGTGACGAATTCAGGACTCTTCATGAGCGGACAGGCCTGGTCGTTCACTTGAGGTCACTCCACGAGGATGAAATATTTCCGGTCAAGGACAAAGGAGAGCTCTGCCTCATCTCTGTCTACGGCTCAGACCAACCCGGAATTGTCTACAAAGTCACAAGAACTCTTGCCGACCATAAAGTCAATATAACAGATCTGAACACGCGACTGATCGGGACAAAAGATGAGCCTGTCTATGTCCTGATGCTCGAAGCGATACTTCCTCAAGGGCTTTCGGTGGAAGCAACCTCGGAAATGCTGGAGCCGCTACGCAGAGAGCTGGCTGTTGAAATCGGCGTTCGGGCCATAACTCCTGTTTCCCTGTAATCGATCTCTTTACGGATAGCTCCAGATGCCAACGCAGAAAATACTTACATTTCCTCACCCCTTACTGAAGAAACGTTCGCACAGGGTAGAGGTTGTGGACGTGAATATTCAAGGGCTGATAACAGACCTTATCGACACCATGAAGGAGGGTCCGGGGTCGGTCGGTGTCGCTGCCCCGCAGATCGGGGTGTTACTCTCTGCCTGCGTAGTCGATGTCTCAAGCAACAGACAGGGCAAGGATAACAACCACGGCCTCCTCGTGATGCTTAATCCTGAGTTGGTTAGCTCATCCGGCAGCTCAATAATGCGTGAAGGATGCATGAGCGTTCCCGATTACACCGGTGACGTCGAGCGGGCAACTCTAATCACGGTCAAGTATATGAATCAGGAAGGGGAGACTCAGACTGTAGAGGCGAGCGGCTTCGAAGCCGTTGCGATTCAGCACGAGATGGACCATCTTGACGGGATACTTTTTCTTGATCGAATCCTGTCTCTCAAAACAGGATTGTTCAGACGCAAGAGCTACAGATAAAGATCGAACAGGGAACAAATCATGGAAAAAGCGATTTTCGGAGCAGGTTGCTTCTGGCATGTAGAGGAGGTATTCAGCAGCATAACCGGAGTGGTTTCCACTCAGGTCGGTTATTCCGGAGGGATAACTGATTACCCTTCATATGAGGATGTCTGTTCACAGACAACAGGGCACGCAGAAGTAGTTGAGGTGACCTTTGATCCCTCTATCGTCTCATATCAGGATCTGCTGCACCATTTCTGGAGCTGCCACGACCCTACACAGCTTAATCGTCAGGGAGCTGATTTCGGCACAAACTACCGTTCAGTTATTTTTTATAACTCTGAAGCGCAACGGATCGAAGCTGAAACCTCTCTAACACTACAGGATGCCAGTGGGCGCCACGGATGTTCGATCGTTACCGAAATTAAACCTGTCGGGAAATTCTGGAAAGCAGAGGAGTACCATCAGAAATATCTTGCACGAAGAAAAGGAAAAGGACACTGAACAGTACCCTTATTTAGCTTTTCAGTATAAGTGCAAAAAATATTAATTGCTAGACTGGAAATATTGTTTATTAGTGATATATTCAAGCTATAAGGAGATAAATGCTGTCAAACAAAGGAGGGCAGCTCTATCGACGATAGTCCACCAGGCATATTGAATACATATCGGTTTCACCGTCCGGCTTAGCACTGACCGGAATGACCCTTGAAAAGGGGACAAAGAGATTAAATAAAGAAGACCCGCCGACATTTGGCGGGTCTTTCATTTTAGCAGCATTTCAGTAGTGAGGAGGAGGGGTCTCTTCCTCTGTCTCCTTAACAAGCGAAGGGAGCACAATCTGCAACTGCTCCTTGATCTGGCGCAACTCTGAAGTCAGTGCATCAATCTGTTGCTGTTGGTGGTACACCAACTCGTTAAGCTCTTCTACCTGTTGCTGCTGATGCGTCAGCTGAATCTCAAGATCAGTGATATCATGACTCATAAAAATTACTTTTGCGACAACCTGTGGACGCACTCGACCATATGAATCGCGTTTTCAGGCGGAACAGTCGGAAGAATCCCGTGACCCAGGTTGAAAATATGCCCCGGCCTGCCGGCGTTCTCGTCAAGAACCCGCTTTACTTCACGCTCTATGACATCTTTCGGTGCATAAAGAACCGTAGGATCAAGATTCCCCTGTACTGCAAACTCGGGCCCGAGAATGTCTCTTGCCGTACCGAGGTTAACATGCCAGTCCAGACCCATTACATCACCGCCAGCCTTCTTGACAATATCGTACATGGTCCCTGCACCCTTAACAAAGTGGATGACCGGTATGTTCTGGCGGTTAAGGCCGTTTATAAGCTTAGTCGTATACGGAAGAACATATTTCTCGTAATCGGTCGGTGAAAGAACCCCGCCCCAGGTATCGAAAATCTGGATTGCCTGTGCCCCCGCCTTGATCTGGGCGTTTAGGTACTCCATATCCATCATTGTCACTTTTTCCATGAGTGCGGCATAGACATCAGGAGCAGCATACATCATCCGCTTTATGGTTGCCCAGTCTTTCGATCCCTTTCCCTCGACCATGTAGCAGGCAAGGGTAAAAGGCGCTCCGCCGAAGCCGATGAGAGGGACCTTGGATGCAAGTTCACGACGAAGTATTTTTATCGTATCAAGCACATAAGGCACATCTGCTTCCGGGTCCGGAATCCTGAGCGCATCAACATCCGCCATTGTCCGGATCGGATGCTCGAATACCGGGCCGGGTACGAAGTCCAGCTTCATCCCCATAGGCTCGACCGGGGTAAGGATGTCGGAAAAGAGGATTGCCGCATCGACTCCAAGGATGTCAACCGGCTGGATCGAAACCTCTGCCGCGAGCTCAGGAGTTTTGCAGAGCTCGAGAAAAGTGCATTTTGAACGAACCCGCATATAGTCGGGAAGATAACGGCCCGCCTGCCGCATCAGCCACACGGGTGTCCGGTCGACCGGCTTGCCCCAGCAGGCATCAAGAAAACGTGTATTCATGTAAAACCCTCCTCAGGAAATTTATGACTTTTTTTGAGTTCTTATGGGAACGTAATTACAGAAGGGTTCCTCCGCCATATAATCCCCGTAAACCGCATCAGCCCTGGCTCTGCAGCCGCCACAGACGTTTATGTATTCGCACTCTCCACACTTGCCCTTGTAAGCCTTGAAGTTACGGAGATCCTTGAAAATTTCTGAATTCTCCCAGATTTCACGGAATGGTGTCGTCTTCACATTTCCAGCAGTCCTGTGAAAATACGAGCAGGGCTTGACGTTGCCAAAACAATCTATAAGACAGATGGTTTGAGCGGCAATACACCCTTTCCCCCCGCCTGTCGAAAATGTCAGGGAACGCCGCTCGAACTTGACCCCTTCAGCCTTTGCCTTCTGCGGCACAATACGGTAATAGTGAGGAGCACAGGTGGGGCGCATCAGGATATCATCTTCCAGCTTTTCCTGCTGGTAGTGCCAGTCAAGAATCTCCTCGTAATCCTCTTTGCTGATCAGTTCGCTCATGATCTCCTCGCCTCGGCCGGTAGGGACGATCATGAACATATACCAGGCAGTCGCGCCGAGAGACTTGGCAACCTTGAATGTGTTGGCGATATCGGACTGGTTACGTTTCGTGAATGAGGAGTTAATCAGGAATTTCTGACCATGCTTGCGGAAGAACCCGGCTGCATTCACGACCCCCTGAAAAGCGCCTTGGCACCCCCTGAAATCGTCATGAACCTCTGCCGTAGAGCCATCAAGAGAAAGAGAGACCATCTTGATGTTAGCCTTTTTCATCTTCTCGCAGACCTCATCATTCACAAGCGCCCCGTTTGTCGCCATGCAGATACGCAGGCCGTGTGAGGTCCCGTACTCGGCCAGTTCAAAGATGTCCGGGCGAAGCAGCGGCTCCCCCCCGGAAAGAACAACTACCGGCTTGGAAAAATCGGATATTTCCTTGAGAAGTTTTTTACCCTCCTCGGTACTGAAATCCCCTTCAGATGAGAGCATGTCAGACGAGCAGCGGCAGTGAACACACTTAAGATTGCACTTCTGGGTAGTCTCCCAGGCAATCCACTTCGGAATGAACTCTTCGCTCATATTTTCTCCGTAAAATTCAGTTCAATCTATTAATAATAATATGAAAGATGCTTTTAACTCAAGCAGAATCGGGACTTCATGGCATATCAAGGCCATTTCAGTCCGGATAAAGAGAAGAGATATGCTGAATTGTTTCCATATTCAGCAAGAAAACTTCAAGAAGTTCAGGATCAAACATCCTCCCTGACTCGTTTTTCAGCTCTTCTATTACGGCATCAGCATCCCATGCCTCTTTGTAACACCTCTTGTTTGAAAGTGCGTCATATACATCTGCAATTGCAACTATCCGCCCGAATAAAGGTATCTCTTCGCCTTTTTTCCCTCTAGCCCTGCCGTTAGCACCTTCAAAACCAGGTAAAGTAATTCCGGTGAGCGTGTCGAGATAACCGGGATACCCGTTGCCGTCCCACCACTCATGATGGTTAAGAGTTACATCCATAGCCGCAGCATCAATATCGGAATACACCTCTCCAAAAAGTCTTGCTCCGAAAAGGGTATGCTGCTTCATTATCTCGTACTCCTCAGGGGTAAACCTTCCCGGCTTTTTGAGTATTACATCCGAGATCGCCACCTTGCCAACATCGTGAAGCATCGCAGCAAGCCGGAGCAGGTCCCGGTTTCTGTCAATCTCGACCGGAGGTAAACCCTTCATGTTCGCCCAGGCCTCATACAGAGCAACCGAATAAGAGGCAACCCTGTTCACATGGGCTCCTGTCTCTTTCGGATCACGCAGTTCCGCCATCTTATTCATCCTGAGAATAATGCCGCGGGTAAGTTTGGCCCGCTCTACGGCATTTGCAGCGGCATTGGCCAGATGAACGAGCACCGGCATTCCTGACTCGGGGAAAGGAATGACATCACCTTTTTTGTTTTTTGCATTTATAAGCTGAAGTACTCCGGAAACGTCTCCCCGCTGCGTAGTCAGCGGAAGCGTCAGCATTGAGCGGGTCCGGTATCCCGAAAGCTCATCATAACTCCTGTTGAAAGAGTAAGGGGTTTCCCGAGATATCTCCCATGCGTCCGGAATGTTGAGAGGCTGGCCGGTCACCGCAACATGACCGGATATGGAATTGCTGTTAATCGGGGTCGAGAATGTAGAGTAAATCAGCTTCTTTCCGGAAGGCAGCTGCGACTGAAGCGTATCATTCTGGGTATAGCTGAATTTGAGCGAATCCCCCTCTCGTATATAGATCGATCCGGCATCCGCATTTGTAAAACATCGTGCCTCACCGAGTATCTTCTCGAGAAGAAGGTCGACATCCCTTACTCTTGAGATCTCGCTTTCAAACTCGAGAACCCTTTCCAGCATGCTTAAATTCTCGGACACCTGATTATCCCCTCTATCTCGAGATTGAGTGACATTTATCATTTATTCAACCTGATCATCTGTTCACACAGCATAAGATTATGCTTTGCATCATGATCCGCCGGATAATATGACAACCATGCAAGAATGACAGACCTGGCTTCTTCATATTTCTTCTGTTCCATCAGCGCAGAGGAAAGGTTCTGTAATGAGCCTCTGTCTTTCGGCAGATAGTTCAGATGAATTCTATAGGCGTTCTCAGCCTCTTTCATATGGCCACTGAACGCATACGCATTGCCAATTTCCCGATATGCCTCAAGATATGTCGGGAACCAGTTCTTGAGAGTAAACAATTTTTCCAGGACTGCAATGGCCTCCTGGTGACGTCCTTTTTCATTCAATGCCTTTCCAAGGAAAAGATAGCCTTTAGGAAGACCGGGAGCAACCTGAATGATTCTGTTGTAAAGAGCTTCCCGGTCGCGCCAGAATCTGAACAGATAATAGTTGTATCCTGAAAGCACCAGAGAAATTATGATTGCTGATATAATCGCAGCGGTCTGTAACCTCTCCTCTAATTGCACCATTATAATTGTTAAAAGAGCAGCAGAAAGCATCGTTGCAAAAAGCAGGTAGTGATCATAAAAGACCATCTGACCAGAATCATTATGATGAAGCGGAATTATGTTCAAGTAGGGAAGAAGTGTTAACAGCATCATAATGGAAACTAAAAAGGCATCATATTTTCTTTTGAGCAGGAGCAACAGTATTCCGCCGAAAAGAGCAAGCGGAAGCAGCCATTCGGTGAGAGCCGGTAACCCCTTTGGCCATGCAAGGTCATAATCATATGCAAGATTGACCGGGAACAGAAATTTTCCAGTCATCATATTAAGAGAGCTTACAACCCCTCCAACCCTGGTGCAGAAGTCCATATCAGTACTTTTTTCAATCACTCCTGCCTTGAATGCGACCCTGAACTGAATGATGAAGATTAAGAAAGCTCTTTCCGGTTGGAGATTGAGGCTATGCTCTCAACATTCAGCGGATGACAAAGCATCAGGATTGTTGCAATGCCAGCCAGCAGAGATATTTTATTGCTGTCAATTCCTGTTGAGCCCCCTTCAGCCAGTCTGATCGCCACGGATCTTGCAGCAAAACCGATACAGGCAATGATAATCAGATTTGTTAGATGGTAAAACCTTACATTTGCCCCCCAGAGCATATATTCGAGCGCATAGCTGGTTATCGTAACAGGGAAATACTCGTTTTTCATAGGTCTCTTCCAGATATCCGGAAGAGAGGTGATTCCTGATGAAGTAACCAAAGGATTATTGGCAACATAGTAATAATCGTCGCCAGTAAATTCAGCGGAGGCTGAAAAGAGCGGGATTGCCGCAAAAACAACAAGTAACAGTAGGGCCGGAAAACACCACCGGAAATCTGATAAATCAGTTTTGGATATCACTTGCGGACCCGGATTCGAGAGGGAATAACGCGATGAATCTGCTTCCTTTCCCCTCTTCACTTTCAACCCATATCAATCCTTTATGTGCATCCATAACCTTGCGACAGAAGGCAAGTCCGAGTCCAGTCCCCCTTGCTTTCCCCTCCCTGCGATTCTTCGCCTGTACAAAACGGTCAAAAATGTCAACGATTGACTCGTCAGGGATTCCAATCCCGCTGTCTTCGACCACCACCTTGAGATAAGATCCTTTTGCAGGTAGCACGGTGTCGGGATACAAACCTTTTGGAATGCCTGACAAAAGAGCTGACGGATCATGAATGCAGTCGGCAGATACAGTAATTTCACCTTTTTCCGGAGTGAATTTCAGAGCATTTGTGAACAGGTTACCCATCATCCTGATAAAAGTTGTTCTGTCGAGTAGACATTCTGGCAGACCGTTTGCGATCCTGAAACTCAGGTTTACCCCGGCATTTTCAGCCGCCCGGGAAAACTGGTTTACCACCTTCTCCATAAGATGCAGTGGCTTTTCGGGCTTGAAGCTCATAATCATACGTCCTGCTTCGAATTTATGGATATCGAGCAGAGAATTAATCATCTCGACCATTTCGGCGCAGCTCTCTTCAGCTGCTTCAATGAATTCGGTCTGATCCTTGTTTATTGGCCCGAGCCGCCCCTCACGGACAAGATCCAGAGAGCCCACGATTGAAGTTATCGGGTTTTTGAGATCATGGGAAAGCATGCTGACAAAATCTTCGCGTTCGCGCTCAAGAGCTTTTATGCTCGATATGTCACGGATTATTTCCACGCAACCGACCAGCTTGCCTGCACTGTCTTGAAGAGGCGCAGCGCTTGATAGAACCGGAATCTTGCCGGAAGGAGTAAATATAGAGTAGGTAAAATCAACAATCGATTTGCCTGTTGCCAACGTCTTTTTTGTAGGAAGCTCTGCTCCGGAAGGGAGGTCGGTATGAAGTACTGTTTCAATCCCGAACCCGAGCAGTTCGTCCCGGCTCTTTCCAAGAACAGTCTCGGTCATCCGGTTGACCGAAATGATCTCTCCATGACTATCGACCGCTATAAGCAACTCCGCAATTCCCTGAATAATCGCCTCGTTCTTCCTCTGCTCCGCCGCAAGCTGCTGCTGCAGTCTCTCGTTCTCCTGGGACGTTCGGTTGAAGAATATGGCCCGCTCCACCCGTTTGAGCATATCTTCGTTGGAGAACGGTTTTGCAATGTAGTCGAGCGCCCCCTCTTTCATTGCAGCAACCGCAATCTCTTCATTCCCGTGTGCCGTCATCATAACGACTACCATTGAGGGATAAGAACTTCGGACCCTTTTAAGAACTTCAATGCCATCCATCCGCGGCATCTTTATGTCAAGCAGGATCAGCTCGAACGACTCTTTTGCCAGCATCTCCAGAGCTTCAACGCCATCCCTGGCCCGGACAGTTCTGTAGCCGGCATCCTCCAGTTGAAGCTTGAGAATAAGTGCAATATCCGCTTCATCGTCCGCAATCAGAATTCTATCCTTTGACATCCTGCTCTCCATATAACGGTACGGTAAATGTGAAAACATTCCCTCCGGAGGCTCCGGATGAATGGTAGATGCTTCCGCCATGCCTTGCTATAATTTCTTTGCTGATTGCCAGCCCAAGTCCGCTACCGGAAGATTCAGCTTCTTCAGGACGACCGACCTGACGGAATCTGCTGAAAAGAGTAGCTTTCTCCTCTTCAGGAATCGTTTTTCCGCTATCAGCAACAGAGAGCGCCAGAAATCCTCCGTTTACTGCCGCAAAAAGGTGAACCACGGAATCTGCAGGAGCGAATTTGACGGCATTTGATAGCAGATTTGAAAGGACCCGGCCAAGGCGGACATAATCCCCCGAAACTTTAGGTAAATCCACCCCGACCTCATTTACCAGAGAGATATTCTTGGAAAGTGCCGCCCCCTTTATTTCTTCAATGGCATAAAGCGCGACTTCGCCTATCTGGACAGGACGCAATAATATGCTGATTTGACCAGCCTCAATTCTTGAAAGCTCAAGAATGCTCGACACCTGACTGATCAAACGTTCAGTATTCCTGTGGCAGACTCCCAGCATTTCGCGTTCAACCCCGGTAAGCCATTTACCCTTCTTGAGAATGAACTCAAGGGATCCCTTCATAGAGGTAAGAGGGGTCTTCAGCTCATGAGAGATTTTTGCTATGAAGCCACTCTTGAGCCTGTCGACCTCTCCATCGGCAGTCACATCACGAATTCCGATCAGAAGCCCGCTATTGGTTTTAGCTTCATATTTTAATCCGGTAACCGTGAATTTGAGACTCTTTTGACCATTATCACTGACGATGGCGTCACCATCTTCAGAACTGCTTTCCGAACATCTGCCTATCAGCGCTTTCAATTCGTCAAGACCGAGTTCGTCACAGAGGGTGAAGACAGGTTTACCGACCATTTTGGCCGCTTTCTTACCCAAAAGCCTTTCTGCAGAGGGATTGAGCTGGATAATGACATGGCTTCTGTCTGTCACTACCAATCCGTCCGCCAGACTCTTTACAATCGCCTTCTGAAGTCCTGACTCGGCCTCCAACTGTTGCGTCCGCTCTGCAACTACGCTTTCCAGCTCTTCGTTAAGCTGAGTAAGCTCTTTGTTTTGGTTTACAATTACCGAGTCACGCTCACTCAAGACAGCTGTCATCCTGTTAAATGCTTCAGCGAGCACTTTGAATTCAGCTCCATCGCTTTCCTGAAGCTTCGCCGAATAATCACCCGCCTCGATTGACTTTACTGCATCGGAAAATCTTCTGATAGGCGCGGTGAATTTCCAGGCAACAATGTAGGAAAGAATAAAGATCCCTGAAATGCTTACTACTGCACAGATGAAAAGATTCCTGAAATTTTCGTTTTCAATGCTGCTGAACTGACTCTTTTCAAGTGCAACCGCAATAGATCCGATGAAATCGCCCTTGTAATCGTGTATCGGCTCGGCAATCACTTCATACTCTTTCTCATGCAAAAGCGTCTTCCCGCTGAATGAGAACCCGTTTTTCAGTGATTGCAGAACGTCATGCTGAAGTGATGATGCAAAAAGACCAGAGATTGGCATCGTACTGGCTATAGGCTCTCCAAATTGTGTAATCAACATCTCAACAGACTTCCCGAAAACCTTCAGCTGCTGATAGGGAAGATGCGTGTCCCTGTTGATATCATCTCCAGCAACTACGAAACCGAGTAGATTCCCGACGGTATCAGCCACAGGGACAATAACAAGCTGTACCATCACGTCCTTATCCCCGGAAAGGGCCTGACAGACATCACTGCTTACCTCTTCACAGTATTTTTGATGGCTTATAAGCTCTGTCGTGATGAACGGTTCACGCCGGTCAAGCAGACTCTCAAGAAGCGGTCCTTTCAGGAACGAATTTGATCCGCTTTTCCCATTGCTGCGCACAATCACATTCAGTTCGGAATCGACTAGTGTAAACATCTCGATAAATTCAAGGGACTCTTTCCAGCGTGTTACTGCCTCGCTGAGCCCTTCAGATTCGTGGCGGGAAAATAATCTTTGAACATTCTTGGCAGAGACCGGCAGCTTTAATGCTTCACTGACCATTTCAGGACGGGCGTAGAATTGATTTTTGGCAAATCGGAGAGAGTTTTCGAGGTCTTTTGTAATCTCTTCGTCGTTGAATCGCTGTATTGAGAAAATTGATAAGAAAAAAAGAATGGTATATGAAGATACCAGAATGGCAGCAATGGCAAAAAAGAGTCTGCTTTTGATGGTCAGGCGGCTCTTCATTTCGCTCCGGTTACTTTTTGGAGTCTAGAAACCTTCTGCCTTGAGGTCACGGGACATAAGCTCCATAACTGCAGCTTTAGCAGGTCTCTCGTTATAGAGTATCTCGTTTACCTTGAACGCTATGGGCATGTCTACTCCGAGATTACCCGCGAGGAGACAAGTTGATTCGGTTGTCTTGACACCTTCAGCAACCATCCGCATCTCGGAAAGGATTTGGGCAAGGGTTTTCCCCTGCCCCAGCTGAATCCCCACAGTCCGATTTCTTGAAAGATCCCCTGTACAGGTGAGGACAAGATCTCCCATCCCTGCAAGTCCTGCAAAGGTCTCGCCATTGGCCCCAAGGGCCAGTCCGAGCCTGGTAATCTCTGCAAGACCCCGGGTAATCAGGGCTGCTCTTGTGTTGTAGCCGAATCCAAGGCCATCTGCTATACCTGCGGCGATTGCTATGACATTTTTTACTGCGCCGCCAAGCTCTACACCGATTACATCTCTGTTGGTATAGACCCTGAAGAACCGACAGTTGAATACATCCTGCACATCTTTGGCAACCCTGATGTCTGCCGCAGCAACGACCACCGCAGTGGGCATCTCCATGGCCACCTCTCGTGCAAAGCTCGGCCCGGAAAGAACGGAAAAACATCCGAAAAGTTCGGGAGGCAGGAGTTCCTCGTAGATCTGTGAAACGAGCTTCAAAGTTCCGACTTCTATACCTTTAGAAGCACTGACGATAAGCGCATTTCTGGAGATGAAGGGAATCGCTTCCTTCACAACCTTCCTGAGAACCTGGGAAGGCACTACAAAAAGGAGCAGCTCCTTGTTGCTGACGGCACTTTCAAGGGAGCCGGTAAAAGCAAGATTGCCGGAAAGAGTTATATCTTTTAAATAGATGCTGTTCTCATGCCTGCTTTCCATCTCGGCGACCAGTTCTTGTTCATACGCCCAGAGCGTGACCTTATGCCCTTTTTTTGCGAGCATATCCGCCAGTGTCGTGCCCCAGCTTCCTGCACCTATTACCCCTATGGACTTGTACATGGTTCAAATACCTCTAATATAGCGCTCAATAGTTGTCCAGCAGGGTTGAACAGCATAAACGTCTGTGGTCATTCCCAATCTTCTTCGGGAAAATCCCTCAGATCATATCCTTCTTCAAGCGCCTCCCGTGCTACAATCATACTTTCCATTGCAAAGCGGCGAAGAAAAGGATGCAGGTGGCAAGGGAGGGAAAACTGCTTGATGCTCGCCGCAGCCGCAACCGCCGCTTTTACGAGTTCGCCGTCAACTCCGTTGCGTGCCAGATAATCCGCATTCAGGTATAGACGTCGTGAGATATCTGCCAGTATCGGTTTAAGCTCGTCTCTGCAGAGGCTTTCAATCAATCGCTCAAGTACAGCTGCTAGCTCTTTTTCTGAAGAGCCTTTTTCCAGCCGCATCCACTCCTCGGCAATCTCGTAAACCCTGCAGCTTTCAAGGCTCCACCCTGCAAAAAACTCATCTTCAAACAGCTGGGCCGAAAGAGCGAGGAGCGAAGGAGTTACCTTTACGGTCCAGTTCAATGAAGGCAGATCATACGGAGCCGGAATTATCTCTTCAGGAGCAAACATTCTCCTCCTCAGCAGAAACTCCGGAGGCAAGGGATAACCGCTCTCTCTGTTTTGGTACAGAGCATCGCAAAGAAGCGCCAGGACGTACTCTTGTGCGACCGGTTCTATCAGCTCCTGTCCTGCTCTCTCAACTGCGCGCTCATCGTACTGCTCTACGGTCTCTCCGGACTCACCCCAGACGCTTTTAACCCCTTCCAGATCATGAATCTGGAAATCCACAGAGTCGAGCCTGCCATCTTCCCGCCATCGTGTAATCCAGATATGACGGTAACCGTTCCCGTCAACCGGCCCTGCATAAGCTGAATGGAAAGGTTGTCTTTTTACGACTGGTTGATTGGCTTCCGGGCGTATACCTAGAAAAGAAAGTCTTCTGATATTCTGATCTATCAGTTCTTGATGGGAACTGACCGAGTACTGACGGAACTGCTTGAGAAGGGATGCCGCTTCCGGAAATCTGACCCGGCCAATTGCATTTATGACCTCCTTGGCAACTTCTGAATCATCATGCCAGAGAAGAAGCCCAAGCGGTTCGAGAACTCTTTTATCAGGAATTCTGGCAAGCTCGAGAAGAAAAGTTCGTTTGAGCTCGATCGGCAAGCAGGCAAAATCCTCCAGGAAAAAAAGGAGTCCGTCATCTCCGCTTTCTACTATCCTGGGGAACATTTCGGCAACAGGTATGGAAGCCCCGGAAAAAAGAGCCGAGAATGGCGGCACTGACACATCGATCCCGCAATCTTCAAGAGCAGCCAATATTGCGGATTTACCCTCGATCTCCAGATCCCTTCTTTTGAGCGCTATCTTGATGATCTGGTCTAGCCAGTATCTGTCGTCGAGAAAATCAAGAAGATAGGTGTATTTAGAGATCAGCGTTCCGCTTTTTTCCTGCCACAGTCTCCTCAGGATAGGCTGGACCGCCGAGCGACCGGTTTTCCTGAGCATATTACCGATCTCGTCCATCTCGGCATAGGTTATGTTCTCCTTCTTCAGCTTTTCCAATAGCTGGAGAATTCCCTGCCGCTCCTTGAAACTTCTGTCGATTTTCCGGTGGTTATCCATAATCTGCCACTCTTTACGGCTTATCAGATTGCTTATCGCAAGGAAGTTATTCTTCTCCCACATCTGCCACGAGCTCAGCTTCGGAAATCTCCTCCGACAGATCATCTTCAGACTCTTCTTCCGGCTCATCCTTCTCAGCAAGTTTTGCAACGGCGACAATTCGCTCGTCCGGCTCCGTCACCATCAGGCGTACTCCCTGCGTGTTCCTTCCAATGATGGAGAATCCCGCAACCGGAACGCGAAGGATTTTACCCTGATCACTTATCAGCATCAGATCGTTTTCATCGGTTACCTGCTTGATATCGACCACACAGCCGTTTCTATCGGTTGTCTTGATAGTTATAACGCCTTTGCCCCCGCGGCTCTGTGCGCGATACTCGCCAAGCTCGGTACGCTTACCGAATCCGTTCTCTGTTACCGTAAAGATCGTTGAGCCGGTCATGTCGTTGACTATCTCCATACCTATGACAAAGTCATCATCTTCCAGAGTCATTCCACGAACACCACGTGTAACACGTCCCTGAGGTCTGGCATCCTCCTCGCGGAAACGAATGGATTTGCCGTTTTTAGACGCGAGCAGCACATCCTGCTTGCCATCCGTCAGTGCTACTTCTATCAGCTTGTCTCCTTCATCAAGATTCACCGCCAGAATCCCGCCTGCCCTTGGATGAGAGTACTCGAGGAGGGGGGTTTTTTTGACGACACCCTGGCGGGTTGCCATCATGATGTACCTGTCATCGGTGAACTCACGCACCGAAAGAATTGCCGACACCTTTTCGTCCGGCGACAGATTGAGCAGGTTGACAATCGCTTTGCCGCGAGTTGCCCGTCCTCCTTCGGGAAGCTCATAAACCTTCAGCCAGTAAACTTTACCCGCATCGGTAAAGAAGAGGAGATAATCCTTGGTCGAGGCTATAAAAAGAAGTTCGACAAAGTCTTCATCCTTGGTCTTGATCCCTGTTTTGCCTTTGCCGCCTCGACGCTGGGCACGGTAAAGAGAGACTGCACTCCGCTTGATGTAGCCCGTATGGGTGACGTTGACCACCATATCCTCTTCAACAATGGTGTCTTCAAGAGTAATTTCAGCAGTTTGGGCGATGATTTCCGTACGCCTCGGATCACCGAACTTCTCCTTGACCTCCAGCAACTCACCCTTGACAATGGCAAGTATTTCCGTCTCCGAACCGAGAATTTCCTTCAGGCGGGCAATAAACCGAAGCACTTCCATATACTCGTCGATAATTTTTTCCCGCTCCAGGCCGGTAAGACGGTGCAGGCGCATGTCCAGAATCGCCTGGGCCTGGATGTCGGAAAGCCGGGTAGCGTCGTTATATCCGGCAGGAGCCGTGATGTCGAACTTTTCCAGCCAGGCCGGATCGGCGAATTTGCCCTCGATTAACCCTTCTTTAGCCTCTGCCGGAGTCTTAGATGAACGGATCAGCTCAATGACTGCGTCGAGCCAATCAAGGGCAATCTTGAGACCTTCAAGGATATGGGCTCTTGCCTCGGCCTTCTTCAGCTCGAAGACGGTCCGGCGGGTGACAATCTCGCGGCGGTGGTCGATGAAATGACGGATAGTCTCTTTAAGGGTAAGTATCTTAGGGCGGTTGCTGACAATTGCCAGCATGATGATGCCGAAGGAGGACTGCATGGCAGTATGCTTGTAAAGCTGATTAAGGAGCACCTGGGGGTTTTCGTCCTTCTTCAACTCTATGACGATCCTCATACCGTCGCGGTCGGATTCGTCCCGCAGATCAGAGATACCTTCGATCTTCTTCTCGCGAACCAGTTCGGCAATTTTTTCAATCAATCTCGCCTTGTTTACCTGATAGGGGATCTCGGTAACTATGATCGATTCCCGCTCGCTCTTCTTCTGCTTTTCCACCCTGGCTCTGGCGCGCATCTGGATGATGCCGCGACCGGTTCGATAAGCTGAGACGATCCCCTCCCGGCCGTAGATAAAACCGGCGGTAGGAAAGTCCGGTCCGGGAATGATTTCCATCAGATCTTCAATAGTTATCGATGGATTATCGATGGTGGCAATAACACCATCCACGACTTCACTCAGATTATGAGGCGGGATGTTGGTGGCCATACCGACTGCAATACCAGAAGATCCGTTGACCAGCAGATTCGGTATCTTGGCCGGGAGGACCAAAGGCTCCTGCAGGGAGTCATCGTAGTTCGACCCCATATCCACCGTCTCTTTATCGAGATCGACCAGCATCTCGTGAGCAAGCTTCGACATCCTTATTTCGGTGTAACGCATGGCAGCCGGAGAGTCGCCGTCAACGGAACCGAAGTTACCCTGACCGTCCACCATCGGGTAGCGCAGGGAAAAGTCCTGTGCCATCCGAACGATAGTGTCGTAGGCTGCGGTATCCCCGTGGGGGTGATACTTACCGATGACGTCACCGACTACCCTGGCCGATTTCTTGTACGGTTTGTTGTAGTCGTTGCCCATGTCGTACATGGCATACAGGCAACGCCGGTGAACCGGTTTAAACCCGTCACGTACATCCGGCAAAGCCCGGCCGATAATAACCGACATGGCATAATCCATGTAGGATTTCTTCATCTCATCTTCAATATTTACCGATATCTTGTTTGTCTGGTTTAACATTGATCCCTCTATGTAAATAACTGAAATACAAGGCTTTTGAATTTAACCCGGAAAGAGTCTGTCTGTCGCCATCTATATGTCGAGATTTGATACGTTAAGGGCGTTCTTCTCAATAAAATCACGCCGCGGTTCGACCTGATCACCCATGAGGACGGTAAAGATCTCCTCTGCTTCAACAATATCCTCGATCTTGACCTGAAGGAGCAGCCTGTTGTCCTGGTGCATGGTCGTCTCCCAGAGCTGTTCAGGGTTCATTTCTCCCAGGCCTTTGTAACGCTGGATATAAAGACCTTTTTTGGCCGTTTCGAGAAAAAAGCTGAGCAGCTCTTCACAGCTGTCAGTCGACATCAGGTCTTTGCCGTCTGCCGAAACAACAGCTGTTTCGCTGCCAAAACTTCCCCGCATCTTCTTGTGATTTTCAAAGAGAAGGACGTATTCATATGAGGCAAGAACGTCCAGCGCATGCCTGTCAAGCCTGATACGAAGGTTCCCGAGTTTGAGGGTGATCCGATTCTCGTCCATTTGATATTCGAAATCAGTCGTTATCCCCCTAATCTTTTCAAGATACGGGACAAGGTCGGCAAGCTCTTCAAAGCTGCTGCGCGCATTCACCGCTATGAGCATCCGGAGAAGCTCTTCGTTGATTCCTTTGCGCACGACCTTTTCAAAGATTGACATGAAATCCGTCACCTGCTTGAGAAGGGGGATGATCTGCTTGCCGCGAAGATTTCTTTCGCCGGAATCAAGCGTAAGGGTCATGTTTTCCGTACCCTCTTCAAGCAGATAACTCTGGAGGGCCGCTTCGTTCTTGAGATACTGCTCCTTTTTACCCCGTTTTATCTTGTAAAGCGGCGGCTGGGCGATGTAGAGATGCCCACGTTCGACAAGCTCGTGCATCTGCCGGAAAAAGAAGGTGAGGAGCAGCGTCAGTATGTGGGAACCGTCGACGTCAGCATCAGTCATAACGATTATCCGGTGATAGCGGAGCTTGGCGATGTCGAAATCATCCTTGCCGATACCTGTGCCGAGAGCAGCTATGAGAGTGCGGATCTCCTGAGAAGAGATCATCTTGTCAAAGCGTGCTTTTTCGACATTCAGGATTTTGCCTTTGAGCGGAAGAATGGCCTGGTACTTCCTGTCACGCCCCTGCTTGGCACTGCCACCCGCAGAATCGCCCTCGACCAGGAAGAGTTCGCAGAGTGCCGGATCCTTCTCCTGGCAGTCGGCAAGCTTCCCTGGAAGAGTCCCGATCTCCAGAGCGCCCTTTCGCCTGGTAAGGTCACGTGCTTTCCGGGCCGCTTCACGCGCCCTTGCAGCATCTATCGACTTTTCAAGCACTTTCTTCGCGACCTGCGGGTTTTCCTCGAGAAATGTTGCAAGCTTTTCATTCAACATTGTCTCGACGTACCCTTTGACTTCGGAATTGCCCAGTTTGGTCTTTGTCTGTCCCTCGAACTGCGGCTGAGGAATTTTTACCGAAATGACTGCTGTAAGGCCTTCTCTCAGGTCATCGCCGGAGATAGCCACTTTTACGTTTTTCAGGAGGTTGTTAGCTGTCGCATAACTGTTCATGGTCCTCGTCAGGGCCGCCTTGAATCCGACCAGATGGGTACCGCCCTCATGAGTATTAATATTGTTTGCAAAAGAAAAAATCTTTTCATCGTAAGAGTCGTTGTACTGCATGGCAATCTCAATCTCGACCCCCCCCTTCTCACCTTTGAAGAAGATCGGTTTGGGATGAAGCGGAATACGGTTGCGATTAAGGTACTCGACAAAAGAGCCGATGCCGCCTTCGTAGAAAAACTCATGCCCCTTATCGAACCGCTCGTCCTTGATGAAAATCCTTACACCGGCATTCAAAAAGGCAAGTTCACGCAGACGCTGGGATAGTATGTCGAAGGAAAATTCCGTTGTTTCAAATATCTCCGGATCCGGAAAAAAGGTGATTTTTGTACCCCGCCTCTTTGTCTCCCCGGTGATTTTAAGAGCCTCTTCCGGTACACCCCGGCTGTAGGTCTGGCAAAATATCTTGTTGTCCCGCCTGATCTCGAGTTCAAGTTTCTCTGATAGGGCATTAACGACTGAAACGCCGACCCCGTGAAGCCCGCCGGATACCTTGTAGGAATCGTTGTCGAATTTACCGCCGGCATGAAGGACTGTAAGGACGACTTCCGCTGCCGATTTTCCGGATGGGTGCATGTCAGTAGGAATTCCACGACCGTTATCTACTACCGTGACCGAGCCGTCCATATTTATGGTTACCTGGACATTATCGCAGTAGCCAGCAAGCGCTTCGTCAATAGCATTGTCGACTATTTCGTAGACCAGATGATGCAGTCCTGCCGATGCTGTCGAGCCTATGTACATGGCGGGTCTTTTGCGTACCGCTTCAAGCCCTTCAAGTATCTTGATCTGATCTGCACCGTATTCGCTCTGAAGCTCTTTGTTCATTAAATTCCCTCTCTAAACTATGCGACCCTCTTCGACCAGAAAAGACGCACGTCGTATCTCCTCTGGCAGTGGTAGCGAAGCCGGATCTGTAGTTGTTATGAATACCTGGATGTTTCTGCTGATCAGAAAATCCAGTAGATGTTGAATCCTGTCCTTGTCAAGCTCTGCTGTCATGTCATCAAGCAACAAAATAGGCAATCGGCCTGATGTTTCATTCAAATGCTCTATTTCAGCCATCTTCAGGGCCATCACAAAGCTCTTCTGCTGCCCTTGCGAGCCATGCTCCCGAATCGGCCTGTCATTGAGGAAAAATTCCAGATCATCTCTGTGAGGACCTACGACTGTCGTACCCCGTTCTCTTTCACTGCGACTGCTGACGATTAACGCCCTGAAAAATTCATCTCGAATCTCGGAAAGAGAAAAGCAGGATTCAAAAGAAGGGTTATGATAGCACAACCTCGCCACTTCGTCACTACCTGAGATATTTTTATAGTAGCCAGAAAATGGTTCGACCAGTTCTCTGATGTAAGCCGACCGTTCAAGAACAAGCTTGGCACCTGTACTTGCAAGTTGCTCTGTCCACGCTTCTATTCCTCCGTAATTGCGATGTCTTAAAAGCTGATTTCTCTGTTTAAGGACCCTATAGTAATCATGGTATATCTTGAGGTACCCCGGATCTTTGCAAAAAACAGCTCTGTCAAGATATCGTCTCCTCTGGTCCGGAGATCCGTTTATCATTGTTATCTCTTCCGGAGAAAAGGCTACAACAGAAAGATGGTGACAGTAATCAATCACACGGGGTGATGCTTTGCAGTCTACTTTCAAAATTTTGCTGCTGTTTTCAAAGGAGACTGAAAGGTCATGCTGAAGTTCATTATCTATGACTGAACATTTCAGGAATGCCGAATTCTCATTCCAGGCGAGCATATCTCTCTGTCTGGCATGTCTGAAAGATTTGAGGGTGCCCAGAAAAAAAATAGCTTCGAGGTAGTTGGTCTTTCCCTGTCCATTTTTTCCGTAAAATACATTGAAACGGCTGTCGAAATGTATATCCGACCGTCTTATATTTCTGAATGAATTTATGCTGAGGCAGTTTAAAAGCATATCCGGAATAATGCGAAAGGCCGCTCTTTTAATATCAGGAAAAGAGTGGCCTTTCTATTGTTAGATTGAATAATATCTGGATTTTACAGACGCATTGGCATTATAACCGCCAGTAAGTCATCAGAACCTGCCTGTTTCAATATTGCCGGAGACATTTCATCTCTTAGTAAGAGAGTCACTTCATCATCAGTGATAACGTTCAGAACATCTATAAGATACCTGGCATTGAAACGGGTGGTTATCTTATCACCACTGTATTTCACTTCAAGTTCTTCCCGTGCTTCACCCAGCTCCGGATTGCTTGATGAAATTTCCATTAAATCATTTATTATTTCGAATTTTATACCTTTGAACTTTTCACTGGATAATATTGCCATTCTTTTCAGTGAATGGAGAAATATCTCTCTTTTCACTCTAATCTCCCTGTTATTACCAACAGGTACTACCCTGGTATAATCCGGAAATTCTCCATCTACGAGTCGCATTACAACTGTACTATTACCTTTAATGACAGCAGCGCTATTTTCTATAAATCCAAGTTTAAAATCTCCTACTTCTTCATCACATAGTTTCTTTAGTTCTAAAATTCCCTTTTTAGGTAAAATAACTCCTTTATCAAAAACTTCCATGTCAGACATATCAATCTTGTTTTCAGAAATTGATAGTCTGTGACCGTCAGTTGCAACCAGTACAAGATTATGTCCGTCCGTACCCTCAGTTATCTTAAACAGTATTCCGTTGAGATTGTACTTTGTTTCATCATGACATATTGCATATGATGTCTGCTCTATCATTTTAGCCAGTACTGAGGAGTCAAGGCTTAAAAAACCGTTTTCATTTATTTTTGGAAAAAAAGGAAACTCTTCCGGAGAAAGACCAACAATACTGAATTTAGCCTTTCCGCAGATTATTTCCACCCAGTCGTTATCTTTAGTTGTCAGTCGCACCTGTTCGTCGGGTAATTCCCTGATTATCTCGTAAAGTTTTTTTGCTGATAGTGTTATACGGCCATCTTCTATGACTTTAGCTTGATAACTGCTTTTCATCCCGACTTCGAGATCTGTAGCAATAAAGGTAAGCATATTGTTTGACGCTTCGATAAGAACATTCGAAAGGATCGGCATGGTGTTACGCCTTTCAACTATCCCCTGTATCTTTTGCAGAGCTTTGACGAAAGCATCCTTCTCAATTGTAAATTCCATGCTACCCCCTGTTTCTATTTCTATTTATATTAAAACAATTAGTAGAAGTAGTAATAGAGCCTGTTGAAAACTGTAAACTATTTACAACTATATAATAATACTAACAAATATGCTGTTGATAACTTTGTGGCATTATTGTTGGTGAACTATTTTCTTGCACAGCCTGAATATTTTTTCAACAGGCAAAGTGAATTATCAACACGATTTTAGCATCAGTTCAACAGCTTTCGTTTGATAATCTCGTAACTGTTCAATATATCAGGCTTAACTTCCATAACCGAGCTTATTTTCTTAACTGCGTAGATAACCGTGGAGTGATCTTTTCCGCCAAATTTCTCACCAATTTCCGGGTAAGATGCTTTTGTCAGTTCCCGTGATATGAGAATTGCTATCTGCCTCGGTATAACAAAAGTACGGAGCCTTTTTTCGGATTTAAGGTCTGATACCTTTATCTTGAAATGTTCAGCAACATGTTTTTGGATTGATTCGATGCTGACTTCTTTACTTTTGTCGACGATAATATCTTTCAAAATATCTTTTGCCATGGCGAGATTGATCTTGTTTTTTGTAAGGCTCGCATATGCGCCGATCCTTATAAGCATCCCCTCTATTTCTCTGATATTGCTGGCGCTGCTGGAACCTATAAGCAGTGCAACATCATCCGGGAGATCAATTCTGTTGAGTTCAGCTTTTTTCTTTAAAATTGCAACTTTTGTTTCAACATCTGGCGGCTGAATGTCGGCTATAAGCCCCCATTCGAATCTAGACCTCAGGCGCTCTTCGAGTCCGGGTATGTCTTTGGGGAATTTGTCGGATGTGATCACTATCTGTTTGTGGGATTCATAAAGCGCATTGAAAGTATGAAAAAATTCAACCTCTGTAGCTTCACGACCGGCCATGAATTGAATATCATCAATAAGAAGAAGATCGGTTTTTCTGAACTTTGAACGGAAATCTTCCATTTTTTTGTGCCTGATGCAGTTGATCATCTCATTCATAAATGTTTCGGATGTGTAGTAACAGATTTTTGCATCAGGGTTTCTGCTCAGAATCTGATTTCCTATGGCAACCATTAGATGAGTTTTTCCGAGACCCGTTCCTCCGTAAATGAAAAGCGGGTTATATTTGTGTGCAGGTGCATCAGCAACAGCTTGGGACGCTGCATGAGCAAATTCATTACTTGAGCCACACACGAATGTGTCGAAAGTATATCTGGAATTGAGCGAAGTTGTGAATGTTGCACTCTTAACCCGGTCCGGAGTTGAAAATTCAACCCTGGTATCTTGCAATGGATCCGGGTTTTTCTCTGTTTCCGTATACGAGTCTGCCACATTCAATTCTACTTCGATGTTTTCGTGAGTGAGGCCAGAGATAACATCTCGTATGAGCGAAATGTACCTCTCCTTGATCTCTTTTTTATGAAATTCGTTTGGGACCTCCAGAATAAAAGAAGACTCGTCAAAGTCGATGAACTTTATCGGCTTTATCCAGGTTCTATATGTCTGAGGAGTCAGAACCTGTTCAATTTTCTGCTTGGCCTCGTTCCACACATGTTTCATTATATTACCTGATTTCCATTATTCAAAAACTTTACGAAAAATGAATAATATGTCAAATTTTCAATCAATGCTATAAACCACGGTACACACTTGGTATGCAAAAGGTCAGGTACGAGCAGTTATTAACAGAGTTATCAACATGTGTTGATAACTCTCGTATAAAAAATAGCTTGTCAAATCAGCTAAATACAATGAAACCGACCTGACGGCAGGGCTTAAGAGACTAGCAGAGAGGCTCTCTCTTTGCAAGGTCATTTATCGAGCCGGGAATAAAATAGTTATTGACAATAAGGTGCTATTATGAGTAAAAGTCTTCTTTCATGCATCAATCGATTTTAAACTATGAGGGATAATATATGAAAAGGACTTTTCAGCCGAGCAATACTTCAAGAAAGCGTACGCACGGGTTTCTTGTTCGCATGTCAACCAAGAATGGTCGTCTTGTAATCAAGCGTAGAAGGGCAAAGGGGAGAAAGCGTCTCTCTGTTTCGATTGCAACGAAATAACTATAGCCGGGTATAGTCATGCCCACTTTTGACAAGTCGGGCCGCCTTCGTAAACGTTGGGAGTTTACAAGGCTTTCATCAAGCGGAAATAGACAGATGGCTGCTCACTTCGTAGTTATATCGAGTGATCCGGTATTTTCCTGGGCAAGGCTTGGTATAACGGTCAGCAAAAAAGTCGGCAATGCGGTTGTTCGAAACAGGATAAAGCGACTGATCAGGGAGTTTTTCCGAAACAACAGGATTCTTTTTCCTGTAGCTGACTATAATATAATTGCCCGCAGTGGAGCATCTCATCTCGATTATTCCGCTGTCTGTCAGGAACTTGCCAATGCACTCAGCAGAATTGGCCGGAAGATCAGCCATTAGGCTAGCAGTTGCTTTATTACGCTTCTATCAGAGGTTCCTTTCTCCTTATACTGGCACCTCCTGCAGATTTTATCCCTCCTGTTCAGAATATTCAATTCTTTCATTAGAAAAACACGGCCTCTTTCTGGGTATCTTCAAAACGATTCTGCGTCTTGCCAAATGTCATCCCTTCCATCCCGGCGGGTATGATCCTGTTCATTGATTAACTTGGAGGCTTTATGGAAAAAAGAGTTTTAATTGCAGTTCTGCTTTCTATAGCAGTTATGTACGGCTACACAATAATCTTTCCACCGCAGAAACCGATTCAGCAAAAGGAACAAGTTTCAATATCCGATACAAAGGCATCTCCGACAGTTGCTGCCATTCCTGCCTCAGAGGCTGTCAATCCTGCTCTGCTTGCTTCTGCTTCAACTCAGGTTGCCAAAGATGTAACCGTTGAGAACGACGTTTTCACTGTTGTAATTGCATCACAAAACGGTGCAATCAAGAAACTCGTGCTCAAAAAATATAAAGACCTTACCGGATCAAAGGGGGCTGAGATTGTTCTGGTAAGAGATGATAGTCAGGCTCCTTTGACCTTGGCAAGCAGTTATCCTGGTTTTTCACCTGAAAGCGATATCTACTTTTCATCAAACATAGACAAAGTTGTTTTATCCGGAACAGAGAGCAAGTCAATAGAGCTGACTTCGAAAACAGCAAACGGTCTTGTTCTAAAGAAGACGTTTACATTTACCGGTAATAGTTACTCGATCAGCCTTGTTAATTCCGTGTCTAACATTTCGGCACCATCCTTAACCGGTCAAATCCAGTTAACTCTCAGAAACCCGTCGATTAAACCAAAGACCGGTGACGGCAGATTCGAGGTTTTTGGACCAGTGACCCGCTTAGACTCCGGCGTCGTGTTTGATACCATTGCCGATCTTGGAAAAGCGGATAAAACTTATGATAAAGGGGTAAAGTGGAGCGGTTTTGGCGATAAGTACTTTTTGGATGCTGTTATTGCTAAAGGGAATGACCCATTGACACTCTCATTGCGGGATATGAACGGGGTCATGGTTCAACGCTTCTCTTCTCAGAAGCTAACCTTAAATCCCGGCCAGTCCATCAGTACTACTCAGGCTCTTTTCTTCGGACCCAAGGACCTCGATATTCTAAAAGCTCAAGGAGTTCAACTTGAAGAAGCCATTGATCTGGGCTGGTTCTCGGCAATTGCAAAGCCGTTGCTGCATGCGCTAAAACTGTTTTATGGCTATCTTCACAACTATGGTCTTGCAATTATTGTCATCACAGTAATCCTGAAGATTCTTTTCTTTCCGCTCACTCACAAAAGCTACAAGTCGATGAAAGAGATGCAGAAGCTTCAGCCGAAGATGCAAGAACTGAAGGATAAATACAAGGATGATCGGGATGGTCTAAACCGTGCTGTTATGGAGCTGTACAAGACTCACAAGGTAAACCCTCTTGGTGGATGCCTGCCGATGATAGTCCAGATACCGGTTTTTTTCGGACTGTATAAGGCGCTTATGTTTTCAATAGAACTTCGTCATGCACCTTTTTACTTCTGGCTTCAGGATCTTTCTGCAAAAGACCCATATTATGTGACCCCGATTATCATGGGCGCCACTATGTTTATACAGCAGAAGATGACTCCTACGAACATGGACCCTATTCAGGCTAAAATGATGTTGGCCCTGCCCGTAGTATTTACCTTCATGTTCCTGAATTTCCCTTCAGGGCTTGTTCTTTACTGGCTCGTAAACAACATACTGACTATTGCCCAGCAAGCTTATATCAACAAAACTCTCAAAGAGACATGACCTTTCCATGTATATAGAAGATACTATTGCGGCCGTAAGTACACCCCGTGGCGAAGGCGGGATAGCCATAATCAGGATCAGCGGTTCAGATTCACTTCGTATACTTGACTCTTTATACAGACCTTCACGTAACGGTGGCTTTGACAGCCACCGTTTTTATTATGGGAGCATCATAGATCCAAATACTGATGTAATTCTCGATGAGATTATGTCCGTCTATATGAAGGCACCAAAGACCTTCACTCGTGAAGATGTTGTCGAAATACATTGTCATGGTGGCACCCTGGTTGTTCAGCTCATCCTTGCTGCAGTTCTGGCAACGGGTGCCAGGCTTGCTCAGCCCGGCGAATTCACTAAACGTGCATTCCTGAATGGAAGGGTCGATCTGGTTCAGGCAGAGGCGACTATTGATATAATCAGGGCGAAAACTGCTGCTGCTGCATTACTTGCCCAGAGCCATAGAGAAGGGTTTCTTTCTGCCCGAATAAATGAGATTCGCGACGATCTCCGCCACATACTTGCCCTTCTGGAGGCGTATTTGGATTTTCCGGATGAGGATCTGGGTGACGCTGACATAGCACTCGTGAATGACCTTTCCTGTACGGCATTATCAAAATCCAGTCAACTGCTCGATTCTTACCAGGAGGGAAGGGTTCTCAGGGATGGGGTATCTGTGATCATTGCCGGGAAGCCGAATGCCGGTAAGTCAAGCCTTCTCAATATGTTGCTTTCGGAGAAAAGAGCAATTGTCACCTCCGTGCCGGGTACGACCCGTGATATTATCGAAGAGGTTGTAAATATTCGTGGACTTCCAGTTACACTGCTTGATACTGCCGGCATTTGCGTCAGCGATGATCCTGTTGAGAAAGAGGGAATACATCGCGCTCTAGTCAGGATCCCTACCGCAGATCTCGTAATCATCCTCCTGGACGGCTCCCGTCCTTTCGACCAGGATGATGTCCTTTCGTTTGAAGCTGTCGGTAATACCGCGCATCTGACCGTTATCAACAAATCGGATCTTCCATCCCGATTAATTATCCCCGAATCATTCTCACTTGAACAGACGCATTTTATCTCTACTTCGACTGGCGAAGGTATCGAATCCTTGCGCGACGCAATCGCAGACCTGTTTCTTCACGCCAAGCTGACTGATAATAGAGAGTTGGCCTTTCTTTCTGATGCACGGCATCGTGACGCACTTCAGAGCGTAGTTGGTTCTTTGTCTCGATTCAACGCCTCTTTTGTTGATGCCTCATCATTCGAACTCCTTACCATTGACTTGCGCGATGCCCTGGATGCGTTGGGTCAAATAACCGGCGAAACTACCCCCGATGATATCCTTGGGCTTATTTTCGATAGATTCTGTATTGGCAAGTAACTTGTTCCACGTGGAACAATCTTCTCAAGGCCTGTAAATGGCAGTTGCAAGGGTTGTATACAGTATTTATATACGCAATCCGTGAAACAGGTGGTCACGATGATTCAGTATGACAAGCAATATGACGTTATTGTTGTGGGCGGGGGGCATGCAGGCTGTGAGGCGTCTCTTGCGGCCGCTCGTATGGGATGCAGAACCCTTCTGCTGAGCATCAACCTCGATGCCATTGCCCTAATGTCCTGCAACCCGGCCATCGGTGGTCAGGCAAAGGGGCATATCGTAAAAGAGATCGATGCGCTCGGCGGTGAAATGGGCAAAAACATCGATGCGACCGGAATCCAGTTCAGAATTCTCAATACCAGAAAGGGACCAGCTGTAAGGGCGTCGAGGGCGCAGGCGGACAAGCAGCTTTACCGGCTCAGGATGAAGAGGGTGCTTGAAAATGAAAAGAACCTCGACCTGAAGCAGGGTGAGGTCACTGCCATTTATCTGGAGAAGGGGGAGGCAAGGGGAGTCGATACAAGAGCCAACGTCAGGTATCTCTCAAAAACGGTAGTGCTTACTACGGGAACGTTCATGCGCGGGCTTATACATATAGGCCTCACAAATTATCCCGGAGGAAGGGCAGGGGATCTCCCGTCAATAGGCCTTTCTGATCAGTTAAGAGAAATCGGATTCAGTGTGGGCAGGCTCAAGACCGGCACCCCTGCAAGGCTCGACGGTCGAACGATAGATTTCAGCTGCCTTGAGCAGCAGGGCGGCGACGACAAGCCGCAACCGTTTTCTTTCTCAACGCTAAGTATTGAGAGGGCGCAGGTGCCATGCTATATCGCCTATACGAATCCACGGAGTCACGAGATAATACGGAGCGGACTGGATCGCTCGCCGTTGTATGCCGGTATTATTGAAGGGGTGGGGCCAAGATACTGCCCTTCGATAGAGGACAAGGTGGTTCGGTTCCCTGATAAGGAACGTCATCAGAGTTTTCTGGAGCCAGAGGGCATTGATACGATCGAATATTATCCATCGGGGCTTTCCACATCACTTCCCATTGATGTTCAATGGGCCTTTTACCGGAGTATGAAGGGCTTTGAGCGGGTTGAGATTATGAGGCCTGCATATGCTATTGAGTACGATTATGTTGATCCGGTACAACTCCATGCATCGCTTGAGACAAAACTAGTGCGGAACCTTTTTCATGCAGGCCAGATAAACGGCACTTCGGGGTATGAAGAGGCTGCAGGGCAGGGGCTTATCGCCGGTATAAACGCTGCACAGCGTGTGCTTGGAAAAGAAAGTTTTGTGCTTGGGCGCAGCGAGGCATATATAGGGGTGATGATCGATGACCTGGTTACGCTGGGGACGAAGGAGCCCTATCGGATGTTTACCTCAAGGGCTGAGTACCGGCTTCTGCTCAGAGAGGATAATGCGGATCTCAGGCTCAGGGACAAGGGGCATGAGCTGGGGATTGTGTCACAGGAAGAATACAGTCGTTTTGCGCGTAAAAGAGAGATGATCAATAATGAGCTGATTAAAATCCGGGAGCAGAAGATGTTCAGGTCTACCGCAGCCCCGGATTTTCTCGCCAGACACGAGCTAGAGGATATCCAGAACTCGATTACTTTTGAACAGCTGTTAAAGCGTCCGTCATTTACTTATGCAGAGCTCGGTATGCTTGACCCTTCCTACCTCGACACGCCTGTTGACGTCCGTGAACAGGTTGAAATACAAGTGAAGTATGCCGGGTACATTGATCGCCAGCTTGAGCAGATCAAGAAAATGGAGAAGATGGAGTCTGCAGGGATTCCAGCGGATCTGGACTATAATGATATCAGAGGGATCACGGCAGAGGTAAGGGAAAAGCTCGACAGGTTCAGACCGGATACCCTTGGCCAGGCTTCAAGGATACCCGGGATGACGCCTGCGGCAATGGCAGTATTATCAATTTTTCTGAAAGCAAGGGAACGGCAGTGACGGCTGAAATGAAACTGTTGGTTGATGGAGCAGCCTCGCTCGGTCTCAGCCTTGACGAGGACCAGATAGAGAAATTTACGGCCTTCGTGCTGGAGCTCTCAAAATGGAACCATAAGATAAATCTGACTGCAATCAGGGGGAGTCGGGAGATAATCGTAAAGCATTTGCTGGATTCCCTTACACTCCCTGCGCATGTAAATATTCAAGGAAAAGTGCTGGATATCGGATCAGGAGCAGGTTTCCCGTCTATTCCGCTCAGCATCATCAGGCCCGACCTGGCAATTGTATCAGTCGATGCAGTACAGAAAAAAATCCTGTTTCAGAAGCATATAACCAGAACCCTGAAGCTTGACAACCTTACAGCAGTACATGCAAGAGCTGAGGCGCTGACCAATAGTTCTAGGGAGAGCTACCACTTTATTCTGTCCAGGGCTTTTTCAAGTCTCAGGACCTTTGCCGAACTTTCTTTGCCACTTCTGGCAGGTGATGGAAAAATAGTTGCCATGAAAGGAGCGGGGGGCAAGGAGGAGGCTCAAAAATTCGAGTCGGAGTCAGCTGGATTAATGATGACGATTGAGCAAGTCATTGAATTCAGGCTACCGGTTACAGGAGACAATAGGTCGTTGATTGTGCTGTCAAAAGTAAACCGGACATAAGAAAGAGCGGATCGGAACTCTTTGCCTGGCAGGCAATGCCAAATCGCATCAGATTGCCTCAGAAACGACTCATTCACAAATAGAATGCAAGGCCAAGGCCCTGCGCGATAAAATCTTTTCTGGAGCATTCTTGGAGGTCGAAAATCTGCCTAATATTTGCGCATTTTATGTCAACGATTGCATTCCGGCATTAAAGTGATATTTATTAAAACAAAAAGCAGGAATGGGGGAGACCATGCTTAGAAAATATTTTTCCTTGATTTTGATAATCACTTTTCTTGTTCAGGGCTGTACCAGTTACAAGAGTCAATATGTGTCCTTCCGCCCTCCGGAGGCTTATCCGAACAAGCAGATTGTTGATAACATTTCAATCGGAGGGGAGGGATACCCTGACAGAGCTGTTGCCAAGGATGCGTTCGGGTTTGATATAATAGACGTCGGATTGCTCCCGGTTCAGTTGGTGCTGGATAACAAGAGCAACAGCACACTCAGTATTGTAACCGACCAGACCTTTCTTGTAGATGCGAAAGGGGGGTATTGGCAGGTTATTCCTAATCAGGTTGCTGTGGACAGGATAGAAAAGTCAACGCAACTGGCAGCCCTGGGTAAAGGGGCGGGCGCCGGGGCGCTGGTGGGCGCTTTTGGCGGAGCGATTCTAGGTGCGGCAATCGGAATAGTCTCCGGCAGTAATGTCGGAAACGCGATAGGCAAAGGTGCTGCACTTGGCGGTGCGGGCGGAGCTTTTGTCGGAACGGCTAAAGAGGCCACGTCCAATGACCGGCAGATAAGCATAGTCACTGACATTAGAAACAAGGGACTGGAGGGAAAGGTAATTCCGCGAGAACATCTTGCCAACGGATTCCTCTTCTTTCCAGGAGAAGCTAAAACAGCCAAGGCGATTATAATCCAGTTCAAAGAAGTTGAGACGGGTAAAATTATCAGGGTTACTCTGCATATATAGTTAGAGGGGTGATATGACAAAGAAGAGAGCGGTTCTTCTCCTGCAGATGGGGGGGCCAGATTCGATGGATGCAGTTGAGCCGTTTCTTCTCAATCTGTTTTCTGACCGGGAAATAATCAAGATAGGACCTGCCTGGCTACAGCCGGTTATCGCACGATTTATAGTAAAGCGCAGAGCTCGTCATGTTGAAGAGAACTACAGACTGATCGGCGGCAGGTCTCCACTCCGGAAGCTTACCGAAGAACAGGCCGCAAACCTGGAAAAAGAGCTTGGTAATGACTACCGGTGTTTTGTTGCGATGCGATATTGGCATCCTACTACGATAGAGGCGCTTGCTGAAATAAAGAAATCCGTCATCTCCGATATCACGGCAGTTTCCCTGTATCCTCACTATTCAAAGGCAACCACAGGTTCGAGCATAAAAGAGCTCAAAAGGGTGCTTGCAGAAGCAAAAGTAAGCTTCACTGTCCGCTACATCGATAGCTTCCATAACAACCCTCTTTATATCGAGGCCCTGCAGGACCGGATACGGGAAGGACTCAATCAGTTCCACCCGCTGGCAGATGTCGAACTGCTCTTTTCAGCACACTCACTCCCGGTTTCATTCATTGAGGAAGGGGATCCTTATCTGGAACAGATTCAAGAAAGTGTGAAACAGGTCATGAAGAGTTTCGACGTTCCGTATCACCTTTCATTTCAGTCAAAAGCCGGTCCTGTAAAGTGGCTTGAACCGTCTACGGATGAAATGCTGAAAAGTCTTGCGGAGAGCGGCACGAAGAATATCCTTGTAGTGCCGCTTTCATTTGTCTCGGATCATATCGAAACGCTTCATGAAATCGATATCGAATACGCCAAGAAAGCATGGGAGCTTGGTATAGCCAGGTTTGAAAGGGTCCCTTCCCTGAACAGCTCACCAAAATTCATCAGATGTCTTGCAGATCTCGTTCGAAAATCAGATGGGTAGTGACGAAAAAAAGATCTGTAAACTCTGCGGAGTCCTGTTCGATAAACCTGATGGAAACTCACTTTTCGTTCAGGCGGGGGAATGGCTGGCTGAGGAACACTGGAAGGACAGCGGCGCTCTTTGCAGTATATGCCTTGAAAACAGAGGAAGGCTTGCCATGATGTATCTTCATGACATGAACAGATGATCAGTCTCTCGGTACGGCAATCATCCTGTCCAGGGCCCTTTTTGCCGGTATTCTTATCCGGTCCGGCACAGTGACAACAGGTGCCATCTTCTCCAGTGCGGAAAGAATATCTTCGAGGGATGTCAGCTTCATGTTCGGGCAGATCAGAGCCGGTGATGCCAGAATGAACTCCTTGTCGGGGTTCTCTTTTCTCAGACGATAAAGAATTCCTGCTTCGGTGCCGATAATGAACCGCTTTTGCGAGCTTTTCTTGCAATACTCATACATGCCTGAAGTGGAACAAACGTGATCAGCAAGGGCAACTACAGCAGGATTACATTCAGGGTGACAGATAAAATGCGCATCTGGATTGCTGCTTTTCAGAGCGGTCACCACTTCCGGTTTGAGCCTCTCGTGCGTCGGACAGTAACCTTCCCATAAATGAAATTTCTTGTTGCTGAAACCGGAGACGTACTGGCCGAGGTTTCTGTCGGGCGTAAAGATGATTTCACGGTCAGGAAGAGAATTTACAACTTTGATTGCATTTGCCGATGTGCAGCAGATATCGCTTTCAGCTTTTACTTCGGCGGATGAGTTTACATAGGTAACTACCGGTATCCCGGGCCGATCGGCTTT
>Ga0134124_10000371_pt1 | contig 39001 bp, 34 predicted proteins | sample KB304_FD_96880 | JGI IMG/M metagenome (GOLD analysis project Ga0134124, IMG submission 96880) | Terrestrial soil microbial communities without Nitrogen fertilizer from Kellogg Biological Station, Michigan, USA - KB3-0-4 | ecosystem: Environmental > Terrestrial > Soil > Unclassified ... | reverse complement strand
TGGCGTACTTCGCGGCCCGCGCGGTGCCGGGTGTCGAGTCGGTGCTCGACGGCACGCTGCAGCGGCGTGGCGATCGCCTGAGAGTCACAGCGCGACTGCTCAGGGTGGCGGACGGACAACAATTGTGGGCGGACAGCTTCGACCAGCCCTTCACCGACATCTTCGACGTGCAGGATGCGATCGCTGCGAAAGTCGCGCGGGCGCTGCCGTTGCGCGGGATCGAGGAAAGCGCGACGCGCGGCGCGCCCTACACGCTCGATTCGGAAGCCTACGCACTCTATGCGAGCGGGCGCCTGGCCTGGACGCGGCAGAACGAGCCCAGCCTGCTGCAGGCTATCGATTTCTTCCAGCAGGCCATTGCACGCGATCCCAACTATGCACTCGCGTATTCGGGCCTCGCCGACAGCTACGCGGTCCTGGGTGTCTTCGGCATGCGGGCGCCGAATGAAGTGTTCCCACAAGCGCGCGTCGCGGTCGAGAAGGCGCTCGCCATCGATCCCGACCTCGCGGCAGCTCACACGGCGCTGGGACACATCATGGTCCAGTACGACCGTGACTGGGATGGAGCCGCACGCGAGTATGCGCGTGCCAAGCAGCTGGATCCCTCGATCGCGCTGACATATCACCGGCGCAGCATTCTGTACGCACTGCAGGGCGACACCGAACGAGCGTTGGCGGAATCTGCCCGGGCACGGGAGTTGGAGCCGTTGTGGCTAGCGCCCAGAGCGTTTACCGGCCACATCTACTACTACGCCCGGCGTTACGACGAAGCGATCCGGATCCTCGACGGGGTGCTTGCACTCGACGACCGTGTGAACAGTGCGCGCGCCTTCCTGATTCGTAGCCTCATTGCCAAGGGCGACTACGAGCGCGCGCTCGACGAGATCGAGAAGCATCCGCTGCAGGCACAGGGCAGCAACGCGTTCCGCGCGCAGGCGCTGGCATTGTCCGGACACCCCGAGGCAGTGCGTGCGGAGCTGGATCGTGTACTCGCGCTGTCGAAGGAGCGCTACGTCGCCGCGTATGACATCGCGATGATCCATGTCGTTCTCGGGGACAAGGAGAGTGCGTTCCAGTGGCTCGAGCGCGCCATCGAGGATCGATCGACGCCCATCAGCTTTCTTGCGCGGGACCCAGCGCTCGATCCGCTGCGTGGCGATCCGCGGATGGCGGCGCTCGTGCAGCGGCTCGGGATCTATGGCCGCACGTTACCGGATGGCTGAAGGAGCATTCTCTTGCGCACGATGTGCAAGGCCAGAGCGCTTGTCGCCTCGTCGCTCGCTTTCGCGGCGGCCGTAGCCGCGGCGGATCGCTCGCCAGTCATCGAGGAAGTCGTAGTCACCGCGCAGAAGCGCGCGCAGAATGTGCAGGACGTGCCGATCTCGATAGCTGTGTTCAACGCTGACACGCTCGATCGCGCCGGCGTCGACGACATCCGCGATCTGCGCCGGATCACGCCTAATCTATACATCGCGACCGCGCCGCAGATAACCAACACGCGCGTTGCCATACGCGGCATCGGTACTTCAGGCAACACCGCGATCGAGCCGAGCGTCGCGTTCTTCGTCGATGGTGTCTACGCGCCACGCGTCGGCAGCATGCTCGTCGGGCTCAACGACATCGAAGCAGTCGAAGTACTGCGCGGACCTCAGGGCACACTGTTCGGGCGCAATGCCTCCGCCGGCGCGATCAGCATGCGCACTGCCGTTCCGCGTGAAGACCTGGACGCGACACTCAGCGCGGAGACGGGCTCGTACGGTTATTGGCGCGGCGCCGGCATGATCAACGCACCGGTCACCGAAGACTTCGCGCTGCGTCTGTCGGTGCTGCGCGAGCACGGCGATGGAACGGGGTACGAGGAACTATCCGACAAGGCGCTCGGCTCGAGCGACTCGCTCTCGGTGCGTGCCAGCTCGCGATGGAACATCACGCCCGACCTGACGTGGGTGATGCGTGGCGATTACCAGACTCTGGACACCGATGGTTTCCAAGCGGTGTCAGTGGTCGCGGAAACTGTCACGGCGACCGCAGCTGCAAATTGGCGAGCGCGTCTCGACCCGGACGGTGCCGGGCCGACGACGGGTGATCTGCCGCTGCTCGATGACACGTACAGCCGGCGTGTCCGGCAGGAGTCCATTGGCGGAGTGCGCGATGAGCAGTACGGTCTTGCGAGTGACCTGACGTGGACACTCGCGCACGGCTGGATGGTGCGCATGATTACCGGCTATCGCGATTGGCAGGACGAGCAGTCACAGAGCAACACTGTGTTCACTCCGCTCGCCCTCACCAGCCGGGCAGGCACGTTCGACAGTCGCAGCTTTTCGAACGAAGTACAGCTCATCTCGCCGGCTGCGCTGTTGGGCGGCCGCGCGAGCCTGGTCGCAGGTCTCTATTACTACGACGAGGACTTCCAGATCGGTGAGGACCTCGGCTTGGCGCCGGCGTATTGCCAGGTCTTCATTCGCAACACGCAGCCGACGCGCCTCGCAGCCTGCCAGGCTGGCCGTCAGGGCGACGCCGTCAATCTGGAGTTCGACCAGACGACCAGCAGCCTTGCCGGCTACTTTCAAAGTACGTACCGGCTTGCCGATCGCTGGGATGTGACCGCCGGCATTCGCTATTCGCGGGACGAGAAGCGAGCCAGCTTCCTGCAAGAGTCGTTCAACGTGACTGCGCAACGGGCCGACGAAAGCACCGACCTCGAACTGGACGGCGGCAAAGCGACGTATCGCCTTGGAACTTCGTATCGACCGCTCGCCGACGTGATGTTGTTTGCGACCTGGTCGACCGGCTACAAGTCGGGCGGCTTCGACAGCGGCGGAGGCAGCACTGTGCTGGGCCAGGCGCGCATCGTGCAGCCCGAAACGACGGAGAACTACGAGCTCGGAGCGCGGGCCTTATTGCTCGATCATCGGTTGCTGCTCAACGCCACCTTGTATCGGATGACGGTGGAGGATCTGCAGTTCCGCACCTTCGACGGCTTTTCGTTTCGTGTTCGCAACAACGGGACGATTCGTCAGCAGGGAGTGGAATTCGACATCGTCGGGCGTCCGGCACGACCGCTGACGCTGTCGCTGTCCGGTGCCTGGCTGGATTCCGAATACCTGGACTTCAAAGGCGCGCCCGGGCTGCCGGCCTTTGGCGGCGTCCAGGATCTGACGGGTGAACGAGTGCCGTTCTCGCCGGAATTCACTGCCGCGGCGGCAGCTCAGTACGACATCGACTTGCCGTGGCAGGGATTGAGCCTGCAACTGCGCGGCGATGCGAGCTACAGCAGCGAGATAAGTCTTGCCGCCGCCGGCGACAACAGTCCCGACGCGATGGAGCCCGAGCACTCCATCTTCGGTGCGCGCATCTCGCTGATCGGTGCGCACGATCGGTGGGAACTGGCGCTCATCGGTCAGAACTTGACCGACGAGCTCATGTGCGGCACGAGATTCGCGCAACCGAATGACGCGGCCTTCGGCTTGCGCAATCCGCTCACGGGCGGCACGGTGCTTCGCTGCACGTTGAGCGATCCTCGCAACTTTGCCGTCGCGGTGAAGGCCCGGTTCTAATCCATTGATGACCTGTGTTCCTCAGTCTCATTCCGCCTGCAGGATTGGTCTGGCGGAGCGCGCCCCTTAGAGTCGGGGCCGTCGTTTACGGATGCTCGAGGACCACTTCCATGTCTCAGCTAGCGCGGTTCATGCAGATTGCCGCAGTCTTGATGGCCATCGCCTTCTTCGCGGTCGCGCTCAGAGGTTGACGCTCACGACCTTCGCCAGAAACGAGTCCAGTGCGTTCGCGAATGCCTGGCGATCGCGCTGACTCAACACGGCCGGGCCTCCGGTCGCCACGCCGCTGCTTCGCAGCTCGTCCATGAAATTCCGCATCGACAATCGCTCGCGGATGTTGTCCTTCGTGTAGAGCTCGCCGCGCGGGTTGAGCGCATGCGCATTCTTGTCGATGGTTGCAGCCGCCAATGGAATGTCCGCGGTCACGACCAGGTCGCCCGCCTCGAGTAACTCGACGATGCGTCGATCGGCGACATCGAGACCGGCGGGCACCTGCGTGAATCGAATATAGGGCGAGGCGGGAATACGCAGCGGTTGATTCGCGACCAGCGTCACTCGTACGCGGGCGCGATCGGCGGCGCGATACAGGATCTCCTTGATCGCAGCCGGGCACGCATCGGCATCGACCCAGATCTGCATCTCGTCCTCAGCGCCGCGGCGCTTTGCCTTTGTGCGGACCTTGGCGCGGCCCCTTGTGGAGGGCGGCGCGCTCGCCGCGCAGTCGCTCCGTCTGCGTTTTCAGCGCGCGACTGATCTGCAGCTGCTGACCTGCGACGCGCACTTTCTGTAACTGGCGGAAGATCTCTTTCGGCATTCCGGAAGGAAGGTCGACGAAGCTGTGGTCGTCGCGCAGCACGATCCGGCCGATGAGCTTGCCGTCGAGGCCCGCTTCATTCGCGATCGCGCCCATGATGTTGCCGGGCTGGACGCCGTGCGCGCGGCCGACTTCGATGCGATAAGTCTCCATCTCCGAATCCGCGAGCTTCTTCGCATCGACACGCGCGGCACGTTCCGGTCGCGGCGCTTCGTCGCGTGCCCGATGCTTGGTGTGCTCGCGCTCTTTGCGCTGCTCGGGCTCGTTGCGTCTCTCGGGTTCTTCGCGCGGCTCGTGCTTCTCGCTCTTCACATCCATGAACAGCGGCTTCTTACCCTGCACCAGGCTCGCGAGCGCGGCTGCGATCTCAACCGCCGGAACGTTGTGCTCGCTCTCGAAGCGCTCGATCAATGCACGAAACGCCTCGCCTTCATTCGCGGCAAGCGCGGCGCTGATCCGGTCGTTGAAGCGTGCGACTCGCTGATCGTTCACGTCCTGGATGCTCGGCAATTCCATCTGGTCGATGGTCTGCCGCGTCGCGCGCTCGATCACGCGCAGCATGTTGCGCTCGCGCGGCGCGATGAAAAGGATCGCCTCGCCGCTGCGTCCTGCTCGCCCGGTGCGACCGATGCGGTGCACGTAGGCTTCCGGGTCATAAGGCACGTCGTAGTTGACGACGTGGCTGACGCGCTCGACATCGAGACCACGCGCGGCGACGTCTGTCGCAACGACGATGTCGATCTGTCCCGCTTTGAGGCGAGCGATCGTGCGCTCGCGTTGCGGCTGAGCGATGTCGCCGTTCAAGGCCTCGACCGCAAAGCCTCGCGCTTCCAGGCGCTCGGCGAGCTCTTCGGTAGCGATCTTGGTGCGCGTGAACACCAGCATGCCATCGAACGGTTCCGCTTCGAGGATGCGCGTCAGCGCATCGAGCTTGTGCATGCCGCTGACGATCCAGTAGCGCTGCCGGATCTTGCTCGCAGTGCTGGTCTTGCTCTTGATCGTTACTTCGGCGGGCTTGCGCAGGTGGTTCTGTGCAATTCGGCGGATGGCAGCCGGCATCGTCGCGGAGAACAGCGCGATCTGTCGTTCCTTCGGCGCTTGCTCGAGGATCCATTCGACGTCGTCGATGAAGCCCATGCGCAGCATCTCGTCGGCCTCGTCCAGCACGAAGTGCTTGAGCGTCGCGAGCTGCAGAGTGTCGCGCTTGATGTGATCCATCACGCGCCCCGGTGTGCCAACCACTACGTGCACGCCGCGACGCAGACTATGTAGCTGCGGCGTGTAGCTCTGCCCGCCGTAAATCGGCACGACGTGAAAGCCGGCCAGGTGCGCCGCATAGCGCTGAAACGCCTCGGCCACCTGGATCGCCAACTCCCGCGTCGGCACGAGCACCAGCGCTTGCGGCGAGCGCTGCTGCACATCGATGCGGGACAGGATCGGCAACGCGAAGGCGGCGGTCTTGCCGGTACCGGTCTGCGCCTGGCCGACGACGTCCGTCCCTTCGAGCATGTGAGGAATGGTCGCGGCCTGGATCGGCGAAGGCGATTCGTAGCCCACGTCGGCGAGCGCGCGGACCAGGGCTTCGTTCAAAGCCAGGTCGCGGAACGTCAGCGTTGCGGGCGGAGCGGGGAGGTCGGTTGACATGGGGGCGGCATTCTAGCGCTCCCCGTTGCTGTACCACGCGACATTCTTGAACGGCTGCCCGACCTCGACGACCTCGCCGACGCGTGGGGTAACGACCGGCACCTGCTCGGCTGCCGCTGCCCGCAGCGTTCGCAGAATCGGCTCGTCCCACGCGTGGTACGACAAGTTGAACGTCGCCCAATGCACGGGCAGCAGGATGCCGCCGCCGAGATCCTGATCGGCCTTGATTGCCGACTCGGGGTCCATGTGGATGTCGAGCCAGCTCGGCGGCGTCCCGTAGGCGCCGATCTTGATCAGGTTGAGATCCGTGGTGCCGTAGCGCTCATGGATGGCGCGAAAGTGCTCGGCATAACCGGTGTCGCCGCTGAAATAGAAGGATCGCTGCGCGCCCTTCACGACCCAGGATGCCCACAGCGTCGAGTTGTCCTGGCGTTTGCGTCCGGAGTAGTGTCGCGCCGGGGTGCAGTTGATCTGCACGTTCTTGAGCTGCAGCGACTCCCACCAATCCATCTCGTGAATCTGCGCGGGCGCGACGTGCCAGCGCTCGAGATGCGCGCCGATGCCGAGGCCCACGTAGAACTGCGTGCCCTGCGACGCCAGGTGCTGAATCGTCTTCATGTCCAGGTGATCGTAGTGATCGTGCGAGATCAGCACCGCGTCGATCCCGGCGAGGTCGGCGAGTTTGATCGGCGGTGGGTGCATGCGCTTCGGTCCGATCGGGAGCGGCGAGACGACCTCGGAGAGCACGGGGTCCGTCATCAGCCGCACGCCTTCGATCTCAACCAGCACGCTGGAGTGACCGAACCAGATCGCGCGCAGGCCCGGCGCTGCAGGCGCCCGCAATGCTTCGGACGAAAGCGGAATCACTGGAATTTCGAACTGCGGCTCGCGAATCTGGCCCTGCCGATACAGGCGCAGTGTTTCCCAGAACGCGTTATCGGTCTTCTGCGGCGGCGTGTTCTGGAATCGTCCATCGATGAACTCCGGCGAGCGACGCATGCGCTCGAGCCGTTCGCCGGCGAAGCGCCCGCCGAAGGCGGGGACCTGGAAGATGCCGTAGCCCGCGAGGACGAAGAGGGCGACAGTGCCGAACAGGATCTTCGCGAACTTCTTCACGCCGCCAGCGTAGCATCGTCGACCCTTGGCCCTGCCTGTGCAGGTGTCGTCCACAACAGGAATAGCAGCAGCGCAGCCAGGATGCCGCGCAAAGCCTTGTAGAGCTTCATGGTTCCCGCCCCGGCCGCGTGCCAATTCGCGGCTTCCCTACCTGTTAGCGCGCAAGAATCGCGGCGGAAGGCTCAAAGAAACGGCGGCCGGGCTATGATCGCCCGGTCCCCATGAATAACGAGAACAACAGGCCGGCAGGCAAAGTCACCCAATTGCTGCTGCGTTGGAGCGCAGGAGACGAAGCGGCGCTGACCGCCCTGTTGCCGCTGGTCTACGAGGAATTGCGCTCGCTGGCGCGCCGTCATCTGCGCCACGAACGGAGCTCGCACACACTGCAACGCACGGCACTCGTGCACGAGGCCTTCCTGCGCATCGTCGACCAGAAGCAGGTTGGCTGGGAAAGTCGCACGCAGTTCTATGGCATCGCCTCGCAGATGATGCGGCGGGTTCTCGTGGACTATGCGCGCCGGCGTTCAGCGGCCAAGCGCGGCGATGGTGCGCAGCATGTCGATCTAGCCGCCATCGTCGAGGACGAGAGCGAGGACGCGCCGCTGTTCGCTCAGGAACCGGCGATCGATTTCGCGGCGATCGACGAGGCGCTCAAGCGGCTCGAAGCGCTGGATCCGCAGCAGGGCAGGTTGGTGGAGCTGCGCTTCTTCGGCGGTCTCAGCATCAAGGAGACGGCAGATGTCATCGGCGTCTCGCCGGCGACGGTGAAGCGCGAATGGGCGATCGCGCGCGCGTGGCTGCAACGCGAGATCACCACCGGAGAAGGCGCGTGACTCCGGATCGCTGGCAGCTCGTGAAAGATGTTTTCTCCGCGGCGTGCGAGCTCGACGCGTCCGAGCGCAATCGTTACCTCGACGAAACTTGCGCAGGTGACGCGGCGTTGCGCGCCGAGGTCGTGTCGCTGCTCGATGCGCACAATCAAACCGATGCTGTCATCGATCGGCCCGCCGCTGCGTACGTGGGTGGCGGTGAAGTGTTCGCGGGCAGCGACCGCCGGATCGGTCAGCGGATCGGCGCGTACGAGATCGTTGCGCTCATCGGTCACGGCGGCATGGGCGAGGTGTATCGCGCGCGCCGTGTCGATGCTCAGTACGACAAGGAAGTGGCGATCAAGCTCGTGCCAGCGGGTTATCACCGCGACTTCGTCCTGCAGCGTTTGCGCGCCGAGCGACAGATTCTCGCCAATCTCGATCATCCCGACATCGCGCGCTTGATCGATGGCGGCGCCACGGACGAAGGCCTGCCGTATCTCGTGATGGAGCTCGTCGCTGGCGAGCCGCTGGATCGTTACTGCGAACAGCGCAAGCTGACGATGCGCGAGCGGCTGCAGCTCTTTCGCGATGTCTGCGCCGCGGTGAGTTACGCGCATCAGCGACTCGTCGTTCACCGCGACTTGAAGCCCGGCAACATTCTGGTGACGGCCGAGGGCCGCGTGAAGCTGCTGGACTTCGGCATCGCCAAGCTGCTGCAGCCCTCAGCGAACGATACGGGTGCGGCACCGACGATCACGCTCATGCAGGCGCTGACGCCGGGGTTTGCGAGTCCCGAGCAGATTCTCGGCGGCACGATCACGACAGCCAGCGATGTCTACTCGCTGGGCGTCGTGTTGTATCTGCTGCTCACGGGTCGCAGTCCTTATCGAACGTCGCTCGACTCCGCGCAGGATGCGATACGCGAGGTCTGCGACAACGATCCGCCGCCGCCCAGCTCGCACCTCTCACTGGATCGCGATCTCGACGCGATCACTTTGCGTGCGCTGCGCAAGGAGCCCGACAAGCGCTATCGCTCGGTCGATGAGCTCTCGGAAGATGTCCGTCGGCATCTCGAAGGCCTGCCGGTACTGGCGCGCGGCGATCAGTTCAGCTATCGCGCCGGGAAGTTCGTGCGGCGTCACAGGATCGAGATCATCGCTGCCGGTGTTCTCGCCGTGACGCTGCTTGGGGGAGTGTTCGCATCGCTGCGTGAAGCGCGCATCGCCGAACAACAGCGAGTGGTCGCCGAGCAGCAGAGCGAGCGCGCGGAACGGCATTTTTCCAGCGTGCGCAAGCTGGCCGATACGTTCGTGTTCCAGGTGCACGATGCGATCAAGGATCTGCCCGGCTCGACGGCTGCACGCGAGCTGCTCGTCACGACTGCGCTCGAGTATCTGAACACCCTTGCAGCCGAGGCCGGCAACGATCGCGAGCTGCAACAGGATCTGGCCGCTGCGTACGAGAAGGTCGGCGACATTCAGGGGCAGGCGTATGGACAGGCGAACGTCGGCGCACCGCGTCTGGCGCTCGACAGCTACGCGAAAGCAATCGCGCTGCTCGAACCGATCGTCGCGGCCGATCCCGGCAACATCGGCGCACGCAGTTCGCTGGCGCAAGGCTACTTGCGGCGCAGCCGATTGTTGTTCGTGCTTGGCGAGCCGGAGCAAGCGGTCGTCGCGTCGCAGAGCGCGGTGTCGGCCTACGAAGCGCTCGCGCAAGCACAGCCAGACATCGCGACGCGTGCAAGTCTGGCCGATGCTTATTCATCGCACGCATACACAGTGGACGAGGCCGGCAACATACCGGGCGGACAGAACGATGCCGGCGTCGTGTACGCGCGGAAGGCGGTCGCGATCCTCGAAGATCTCGCGCGCGAACGTCCGGACGACGTCGATCTGGCGTACAAGCTTGCCAAGGCGTACAGCTCGCTCGCGATCACGGTGCTCGGAGACGTTCCGCGTCCCGAGACGATGCAGGAGTCGCTGGAGTTCCATCGCAAAGCGCTTGCCGTCGATGCGCGCCTCGTCGCTTCCAGCTCAGGCATGAACTCGAAGTACGTCCGCGCGCTGGTCCTCGACAGGATGAACGTCGCCCTCATCCTGAACGAAATGGCGGACTATCGCGGCGCCGTCGAGAACGCGCGCGCGGCGCAGCCGCTGTTAGCCCGTCTGCGCACCGACGCCAACAACACTCAGGTTCGAGTCGACAGCGCGAATCTCGCGTGGCCGCTGGGCCGTGGGCTGCTGGAACTCGGCGAGCTGGAAGAAGCGCGCAAGGTCTTCGAGCAGCACGCGGCCGTGCTTGCCGAATTGGCTGCCGAGAGTGACACGCTGAAAGTGCAGTATCTGCGAGGAACGATGGCGTACGGGCTGGCGGAGGTTCACGCGCGGCTTGCGTCGACTGCAGCAGGCGGAGCGAACGGGCGCTTGAAACATCTGCGCCTCGCGAGCGATTTGTACTCGGAAGCAATCAGCCACTTCGAGCGTGTCACCGCGAGCGTGACGCTCGATCACATGGACCGTCATCCAGTGGAGGCATCGATCTCAGGCCTCGCTCGCAGCAAGGCCGAGATCGAGAAGCTGCAGCGGATCTGACCCGTTACTCGGCGAACGTCAGCGTCGCGCGGTAGTCATCGAGCTCGCGCTGCTGATGCGCCAACTCGCCTTCGAGCTGCGGGATGCGCGCTTTGATTTCGCCTTTGCGCTCGGCCATGTGCTTGGTGTCGATCACCAGCTGCGCGCGCTGTTCGGTGGTGGTCGTCGGATCGATCATCTGCGCGCCGACAGTCACAAGATTCCTCTCGATCTGTTCCATCTCCGAGCGCATCGCGTAGATCTCGTCCTGCGTCGAGCCGACCCGCGAGCGCAGGACATAGAGCTGACGCCCGGTCTGATACGCATCGCTGAAGGTCTCGTCGAGATCGGCCGGGCACACGCCGCTGTAACCGCCGCCGTGCGAGCCGACGCGGAAACCGTTCGCCGGCTTGCAGAACTCGCGCAAGCCCTGCTCGCGACCCGCCTGGTATTGCTCCAGGTTGGGCGTGACGCCGTGCTCGCTGCACGCCTTGCGGTAGTGACCGATGCGATCGCCGGTGTAGCCGTTGACGCCGTCTTCATAGCCGACGGTGCGCCAATCGGTGGCCAGGCACTCCTGCGCGCTCATCGAATTGCAGCCGCTGAGCGCGGCAGCGGCGGCGAGAATCCCCAGACCGAGCAACGACTTCGAATGACGGATGCGCATACGTGCCTGCGTGGCGAGCCAAGGTGCAGGCAACTTAAACGCGGACAGATGTCCCGGACGTGAACGGCTTCACAGCTCGCAGGTAATTCCTGGTGTTGCGTTGCCGTTCAGGTAGGGCGTCGACACAGAGCAGCGATTTCGCTACTGCGACGGCGGGTGCGGTACTGGCTGTGCTGGCGTCACCTGCTGCTCTTGCGGAGCCGGTTGCGCGGGCTGTGCCGGCTGCTCTTGCTGCTCCGGCGGTGGCGGCTCCGGATCCTTCTCTTTCTTCTTGTGCTTGTCCGAACCCGGCAGCACGTAGCCGACCGGCAGCAATGCATCGACCGTCGCCGACGGCGGGAAGTTGGACTTCTGATGCGGGTCGCAGGACAGGTTCTTGTGCACCGCCTTCAGATCGAAGTCGCGAAACACGTGCGTGATCATCTGGTCGAGCAGCTGGCAATGCTCGGGCTCGAGCTTGATCGTGTCGTGCGACAGAGTGACTTGCTGGCGTTTCGCGGCGAACAGTATTGGATCGTTCATCGCCGCGTTCATGTTGCCGGTGACCTTCGAGATCAGCTCGCGCCGCGCCTTGTCCTTCTCCATCTCCTTCATCACTTTCGAATCCGCGGGTACCGGCATCATCGCCCAGATGTGCACGGGGATGTTGATGGTCGGCGTCTCGCTGCGCATGCGGTCCATCGGACTCTGCTGTCGCGTCGAGCGATCCCAGTTGTTGTCCCAGGTCGATCCCGGCGTCTGCGATTGCGTTCCGCCGCCCAGCACCATCTCCGGCGCGCCACCGTAGTTGCAGTTCGACACGCGCACCTGGACGTCGTCGCGTGCGCCCACTGCACGCAGGATCACGGCGACGCCGTTGCGCAGCTCGTCGCAGGACATGTTGTAGAGCTGGCTGCGATACACGAAATCCGACTCGCGCATCTTGAGCACCGCCGTGACCGACTCGTCCGTGCCTGGCTGCTGTTCCGCCATCGCGTCGCACGCGACACCCAACGACGCAATCGCGACGAGGCTTGCCGGCCAGCTGCGAATCGAACGGCGGAACAGCGTACCCATGGCCTTTACTCCGGTTGCGGCAGTCTCAGTCGCCTTCAGTTCGCATTCGCGTCGATGAACGCCTTGGTGGTCTCGCCGAACTTCTTCATCGACTCGGGATGCACGTACATCATGTGCCCTGCTTCGTAGAACTCCGTGTGGATGTTCTTGCGCAGCTCGGGCGTGATGTTCAGATGATCGAGCGCGGCCTTCACCGTGCCGAACGGGCAGGCGAGATCGAAGTAGCCCGACTGCACCAGGATCTTCATCTTCGGATTCATCGCCATCGCATAGGAGATGTCGGGCAGGACGTTCGCGTACGGGACCTTCTGGCCGTTCGAGTCCGGCGGCACGTGGCTGGGATCCCAATCCTTGTACAGTCGCGCCGAGAGCACGTAGTTCTGCTCCGACGTCACGCCCAGCTCGCGGCGCGCGTAGTCGTTGAACGTCGCGACGATCCCCGGCGCCACCGAGCTCGAATACGGATCGAACGCAGTCGTCTCGGAGATTCGGCTCGGCATGTCTGCGGTGTAGCGCGAATCGACGCGGCCGACCGTCACGCCCTGGGCGCGCATCAGCTCCTGCAGGAAATGGTTCTCGTCCATGCGCAGGTTCGACTCATCCCAGTACGCGGCGCTGATGCCCGTATAGCGCGCCAGTCCGTCGAGCGCAGCCTTGCGCTCCTCGGCAGTGGCTCTTGCGCCCTTGTACAACACCGGGTGATAGACCGTATCCACGAACTGCTCAACCTCGCGGAGGAACGGTTGCAGCTCGGGCGGCCGCGGATTGAGCGCCTTGTGATACCACGCCGTCGCCGCGTACGTGGAGAGGAAATTTGCGTCGCCCGCGTCGGTGTTCAGCCCGGCCGTGCCGGTCACGAAGTCGAGATAGGGCGAAACCAGGATGATGCCGTTGAGCGCCACGTTGTGACGGGTCAGCAGATCGTAGGTCACGCCGCCGGTGCGGATGCCGCCGTAGCTTTCGCCGAGGATGAACTTCGGGCTGGCCCAGCGCTGGAAGTCGCCGAGATAACGCACGATGAAGTCCGAGACGGACTTGATGTCGTTGTCGACGCCCCAGAAGTCCTTGCCTTCCGCCTTGCCGACCGGGCGCGACAGGCCGGTGCCGACCGGGTCGATCATCACCAGGTCGGCGCGATCGAGGAAGCTGAATTCGTTGTCGACGAGCTTGAACGGACCGCGGGTGTTGGCCGTCAGGTCCTCGAGCGCCGCGCGCCGCGGACCGAGGATCCCCATGTGCAGCCAGGCCGAAGCCGAGCCGGGGCCGCCGTTGTAGGCGAACACGATCGGCCGGGTGCGGGCGTCCTGGCCCTGCCGGACGTACGCGGTGAAGCCGAACAGCGCGATCGGCTCGTCCTTGTCGTTCTTCATCATCAGCGTGCCGGCCGTCGCCTCGTAGTCGACCGCTTTGCCGCCGATCTTGATCTGGTGTTTCGAGGTCCAGACCTTCGGTTCGGGGATCGGCTTTTCGTCTTTCTTGTCCTGTTTGTCCTGCTCCGCCGCCGGTTTGGGCTCGTCAGCGGCTTGAGTCGCATTAGGTGCTGAGAGCCAGAGCAGAGCGGCGAGCGCGGCAACCGGGCCGTAATTCTTCATGTTCGGTCCACCAGTCGTGATCGGGAGGACGGACAGTATATGCAACCCCGCGGGATTTTCCGGCATCGAAGCTGAACGTGCGATGTCGGAGGTTGCGAGTGAAGCTCGTTCCGTTGCTGTTGTTGGCGTGGATCTCGTCCGGCGCAGCGCAGACTTTCCATATCGAGCCGGCCAGCCCGATCCTCGTCGGCGAGCCGCTGTCCATCCGGGTCGATGGACTGCCGGCGGACCGGAGCGTCACGTTGACCGCGGAGCGCGCGATGCCGGGCCTCTATCGCTCGCAGGCCGTCTTCTCGGCGCCGCAGGGAACGCTCGAGCTCGCGACGGCGAAGCCACTCTCGGGCACGTATACCGAAGCGGACATTCGCGGCTTGTTCTGGTCGATGGCTCCGGTCGACGGCGGCGAGCCCGGCGGACTGCAGCCACTGCAGGTCAAGCTCACCGCGACAGTCGACGGGCACCCGCCGACGTCCACAACGATCGAGTTCATCGACGCGTTGCCCGCAGTGAAGGTCGAGGAGGTCAAAGAATTCCCCGGCGCTGTGTTTGCCACGTTGCCTGGAACTGCGCGACGGCCGGCGATTATTGTGCTCGGCGGATCCGAAGGCGGCGGCTTCTTCGCGCGCGATCGCGCTCCGCGCTTCGCCTCGCGAGGCTTCGCGGTGCTCGGCCTTCCGTACTATTCGCCGGGTCGCACCGAGCGCGAGATTCCCGAGCTGCCGGCGGCGTTCGCAGATATTCCAGTCGAACGACTCAACACTGCATGCGAGTGGTTGAAGCGGCGTCCCGAAGTCGATGCTGCACGCGTCGCGTTGCTCGGCGCATCGAAGGGCGCGGAGTTCGCGTTGCTCGCAGCGAGCAAGTTCCAGTGGATCACGTCGGTCGTCGCCATCGTGCCGAGCGATGTGGTGTGGGAGGGCTGGGGTCCCGGCGTCGCGCCGGGCACGCGCTCGTCGTTTGCGCTCAATGGCAAGCCGCTGCCGTTCGTTCCTTATCTCGAGTTCGCGTCGGAGCTCGACGGCTTTCGTACTGGGCGCGAGGTGAGGATGCGGCGCTTCCAGGACAAAGGCCGCGCAGCGAATCCGGCGGCCGCGGTGAACGCGCGCATCGAGGTGGAGAGATTTCGCGGCCCGCTGCTGGTCGTCGGCGGACACGACGATCAGGTGTGGGCCTCGGGCATGATGGCGCAGAACATCGCGGAACGTCGCGCCGCTGCCGGATTGGAGACGGTCGCGTTGATCTTCCCCGAAGCGGGGCATGCGATCGCCGGCAACGGTTGGACGCCGACGACGCAATACAACGTCGGGCTCAGCAAAGTCGGCGGCACTCCACAAGCCAATGCTACCGCTCAGGCGCGCGCGTTCCCGGAAACGATCGCGTTCTTGAAACGAACGCTGCGCGTCGAAGGTGACGCGCAGCGTTGATTACTCACTTATAGAACACGTAGTCGGCGGTGTACGGCACGAACCTGGTCTTGCCGACATCGCCGGCGACCGCGCACTCGCTCGCCGGCGCAACGCCGCCCGCAGTATTCACACGCTGCACGACGGTGGTCTTCGTCAACCGATCGTGCGGACGCGAGCCTTCTTCCGTGCCTTTCACCTGCAGCAGGAACCACTTGATCGCACCCGGCTCGACGTAACGCGCATCGTCCGACTCGGCCACCTTCATCGCCCACACCGAGCTGGTGCGGTCCGAGTGCTGCCACGTTGCGCGCGGCGTGCCGCTCTCAGCGGGGTTCGGGCTGAGGAAGTGCGTCATGATCTGCTTGCCGTCATCGTCGAACACCGTCGCCTGCGGACCGAACAGCACCCACTTCGCCACTGCTCCGTCGGGCAGGCAGATGTAGTTCTGCGTGCCGACCGCGTGACCGATCAGGAAGGCTTTGCTTCCTGCCGGCGCGACGATCGCATCCGGCACCTTCGGCGGATCGATGTTCGTGGCCTTGGCGGCGAACGGCGCCGCGACAGCCAGCGCAGCAACGGCGAAACAAATCGAACGCATGGGAACCAACTCCAGGTAAGGGAACAACATCACGCGGACTTCGTGAACGGCACGAGCATCGGCACGCGCTCGCGGTACTGCGCGTACTCGGGGTGCTCGGCGATGAGGTCACGCTCTTCGAGCTGGATCGCGATCAGGATGTACGCGGTCGTGGCGAGCGCGAACACGAGATGCGCGACAGTCATCGTCGGCGTCGCCCAGAAGGCGAAGAACCAGCCGACGTACAGCGGGTGACGTACGTAGCGATACAGCACCGGCGTCTTGAACTGCAGCGCCGTGTACGGCTTGCCGCGCAGCTGCAGCCACACCTGGCGCAGACCGAACAGGTCGAAATGATTGATGAGGAACGTCGACACCAGCACGAGGCCCCAGCCGAACGCATACGCGCCGTAGATCAGCGCCTTGGAAACCGGTGCTTCGACATTCCACACGATCCCGCCGATCGGTTCCCAGAAGGCGAACAGGGCGATCAGGGCAACGCTCGACAGCAGCGTGTAAGTGCTGCGCTCCGCCGTCTGCGGAATGATACGTGTCCACCAGCGCTTGAAGGCGGGGCGCGCCATCACGCTGTGCTGGATCGCGAACACGCCGAGCAGCCCGGCGTTGATCAGCAGCGCAATGCCCAGCGAGGTCTCGCGCACGGAGTCGATCGACTTCGGCACGCCGAAGTTGCCGATGAAGCCGATCGCGTAGAGGAAAGTTGCGAAGAAGATGGCGTAGCTCGCCACGCCGTAGAAGAAGATGAGCCAGCGTTTCATGATGCGTATCCCGTTGAGAAGAAGACCGTATCGGCATAAACGGGAAACGGCCGGCGAAAGCCGCCAGCGCCATGAATCTTTTTTGGCCGGAATTTCCTGGTTAGTGCAGTGCGGCCTGCAGCGCCGTGGCCTCCCGCGTGGTGGCGTGCTTATCCCCTAAGCCATTGGTGAGGGCCGTGACTGCCCGATCCGCGTTCGCCCGCGCGGCCACCTGGTCACCTTTGGCCTGCTGGAGGGCAGCCAACGCGAGCGCGGCCTCGCCAACATCGGCGCTTTGGGTCGGGTCGCGGGCGATACCTTCCGAGATCTTCAGCGCGGCCTGTGCAAACGACTCCGCCTGTGGCAGCTCGTTCTTCGCCAGATAGATCCGTGCAGCGGTCGTCAGCGCAGCCGCCAGGCCCAGGCCGTTGCTTTTGGACGGATACCCGAACTGCGCCAGCGAAGCGTCGATCAACTCGCCGGCTTCGTTCACGTGCCGACGCGCCAGTTCGATCTCGGCGCGCGTTCGCGCGAGATCGCTGAGTCGGTCCTTATTCGCGGTCGCGTTTTCGCTCCAGGCACGCTGCACTTCATCGAGGAGTTTCTGCGACTCGTCGTATCTGCCTGCAAGCATCAGCGCGCGCGCCAGGTTGTAGTTGGCTTGCTGTACGCGTGCTCCACTGCCGGCCGCACGCAGCTGACGGCTCGCTTCGGTCAGGCGAGCGATCGATTCGTCGGTGCGGCCCAGCCGATTCAGGATGACGCTGTAAGCGACGATCTGGTCGGGTTGCGCAGGTTTGTTTTCGTCCAGCTTTTGCGCGCGGCGGATCGCGTCGCGACTAGCCTCCTCGGCGCGCTGCACTTCACCCAGTCGCAACAACACCGACGCTCGATTTATCGCCACGCGCACCCGCCCGAGCGTGCCGCCACGACCGTTCTCGTCGAGCGCTCGTGCCGTCCGCTCGTTGAGCTCGAGCGATTCGCGGAAGCGGCTGGTTCTGAAATAGATGCCGCCCAGATCGGTGAGCACCGCGTGATACTGCAGGCCGCGCGTGTTCTGCGTGTCTTCCAACAGCTGCTGCGCGGCTCTCAAGTGCGAGATCGCAGCGTCGCTGTCACGATGCGCATCCGCCACTTCAGCTTCCGCTCGCAAGCAATCGACCTTGGTGGCTACCTCGGCATTCGGTGCGCGCGCGAGCGCGGCGCGCGCGCTTTGCATGTGCTCTTCGGCCAGGTCGTACTTGCCGGCATCCTGCTGAGTTCTGACGATCGTGCACTCGATGTCGGCGATCAGATCGGGGTCGTCCTGTTTCTCTGCGATGGCCAGCGCACGGCCGAGTATCGACCACTGCTTCTCGGTATTGCCCAGATCCATGTAGCGTCTGGACATCTGCACCAGCATGCGTGCGGCGAAGGCTTGATCGTCGCCGTATCTGCGATCGAGCAACTGCACGCCACGATCGACCAGCTCGAGCGGCGTGAGCGGCTTGCCGCCCGGTCCGACTTCTTCGAGCATCAGGCTCATGAACTCGCTCGAGGCTTCGGCCCGCTGCGCCTGAAAGCGGGCGACGTCGCGCTGGCGCGCGCTCTCGTGCGCTTGCGCAGTCGCCTCTTTGCGTTGGCGTTGTGCTTCGATCGCCTGCCACGTCGTGCCGGCGATGCCGGCGATGAGCACGACGACGATCGATGCGACGAAGCCGACCGCGACTCGATGCCGCCGCACGAACTTGCGCATGCGATAGGCGCGCGACTCGGGCCGGGCGATGACGGGCTCGTGATTCAGATAACGTTTGAGATCGCTGGCGAACGCATCGGCCGTTGGGTAGCGATCGGCCGGCTCTTTCTGCAGCGCCTTGGCCACGATGTTGTCGAGGTCGCCGCTGAGCTCGCGCGCAAGTTGTGCGGCAGACAGGCCGTACAGCTTCAGCAGTTGAGTCTCTGCTTGCAGAGCTGCGTCGCTGAGAGGCGCTGCTTCTGCTGCGACCAACGCCTGCATCTGCTCGACCGGCGTGCTGGCTTCGCCCGCGGTCGGATGTTTGCCAACGAGGAGCACGTAGAGCAGCACGCCGAGCGCGTACACATCCGTGGCCGTCGTGACCTCGGTGCGCTGCAGCTGTTCGGGTGCGGCGTACTCCGGAGTCATCGCAGCGCCGCCGAGACGCGTCATCTCGCTTGGCGCGGTGGTTCGTCCATCGCCTTCGAGGAGTTTCGCGATGCCGAAGTCCAGCAGCATGGCACTGCCTTCCTTCGTCACCAGGATGTTCGAAGGCTTCAGATCCCGATGCAGGATCAGTCGACCGTGCGCATGCGACACCGCGCCGAGCACCTGCAGGAACAGTCGCACGCGAGCCTCGACGCCGAGAGCCTGCGCGTCGCACCAGATATCGATCGGCTCGCCTTCGACGTACTCCAGCACGAGATACGGCTGCCCGGCGGCGACGCCGGCGTCGATGAGATGAGTGATGTTCGGATGCGAGAGTTTGGCGAGCGCATTCGCTTCGTGCCGCAAGCGCTCGCCACCGCTCTGACCGAGCGACCCGAGATTGAGCAGCTTGACCGCCGCCTGTCCTTCGTAACGACCGTCGCTGCGCCGGGCCAGCCACACACTGCCCATGCCGCCCTGGCCAAGCGGCCGATCGAGCGTGTAGCCGCCGAAGCTGCGGCCGGCGAGCTCGGTGAGACCGAGCGGATCGATCGCGCTGTTTTCGAGGAAGCCCTCGCCGCGCACCGATGCTTGATGCGAGAGCAACCCGGCGATGTGATCGCCCAGCGTCGCGTTCTGCGAACGAATCTGCGCGAGCCGCACGGCCCGCGGTCCTTCATCGAGGTCGAGCAACTCGTCGAGCAATGCGCTGACGGCTTCCCAGCCTGCGCCTGTCTTGTCGGGCATGAGCATCCCCGGCCAGGTCTTGTCGGGCAGATCATAAACAATTGCGACGTCCGACATGTTTTCGTCGGCGGCACGGGTCTAGCTTGCGTCGCTATCAGTCATCCGGGAGTTGCTCATGTCGCATGGCTATTGGTCGGCGGTTCCTCTGCTTGCCCTGCTCGCGGGCTGTAACACGATGGGCCAGATCACAGTGAAGGACTACACGGCTGCATCCGGCCAGCGGGTGATGGTCGGACAAGCGGAGCCGAAGGCGGACTACCAGTGCCGCAAGCTCCTCGAGGAAGATCACGACTGGGGTATGAAGGAGAGCATGAACAAGCCGGCGGCGATCGAGGCGCTGACCCAGACGGCGGTGCAGGCGGCGCCCGGCAAAGGCGCGAACTACGCGTATCTGCACCTGCCCGGCGAAGCGACGGTCGGCATCGTCAACGTCAACGCGCTGAACGATCCGGAAGTCGTTTACTACAACTGCGCAAATCTGCCCGCGCCGAAGTAACTGGTCGAAAGGGAGTCCCATATTCCAGGGATGGACTCGCTGGCGTGTAGCTGCGACCGTGCAGCCATGCGCTCGATACTCAAGACTTCACTGGCGGTGCTCGTGTTCGCGGTGGTTTGCTCGACAGCTCGGGCTGGCGAGCAAGTCGTAATCGTCAACGGCGTGCAGCTGCCGAATACAGCCGTCTTGGCTTTGCAGCTCGCCTATCGCACGGTCATTCCGAGCGGACGCTATTGGTATGACCCGACCTCCGGTCTCTGGGGCCGCGAAGGTCAGCCACTTGCAGGACAAATGCATGCGGGCCTGCAGATGGGCGGCGATCTCAAGGCGAACGCCTCGAACGGCGACACCGACATCTATGTGAATGGGCGTCGGCTGCCGCGTGCCGAACTCCTGGCGCTTCAGCAACTGGTCGGGCCAGTACGTCCGGGGCGCTACTGGCTCGACCCGTACGGCAATGCCGGCTTCGAAGGCGGGCCGCCGCTGGTCAATCTGGCTCAGGCGCGTGCGCGGGGCGCGCAGGGGTATGCCGGTTGGAACAACAACACGGCGTTCGGCAACTGGGGCGGCGACGGCAACTGCTCCTATTACAACAATCCGGACGGCGACAGCATCCTGATCGGGGATTGCTGAAGCCCGTCACGGTCGGGTCCGCGCACCAGGGGTAGGCTCCCGGTCCACAACGGGAGGGCCCCATGGCTCTGCAGCTGAAGTCGATGAGCGAAGGCGCGAGCGGCGGAGTGCTTCGCAAGCTCCTGCTCGGCATCAAGGTCGTGGTGCTGGCGGCGTTCGTGCTCGGCGGCATGGTCGGCACGATCGCAACCGGCAACGTCGGCGTGCGTACCACGCTCGGTATCACGAGCGAGGACGAGGTCACGCCCGGGGTCTATTTCAAGTGGCCGTTCATTTCGCGGGTCGAGGAATTCACCGCGAAGGAAGTGGCGATCGACCTGACCGATCTCACGCCGAAGGCGCGCGACAATCTTTCGCTGCGCGACATGGATATCACTCTCTATTACCGCGCAGAGGCGGCCACCATCGCCGAGCTGTTCACGAAGTACGCGGGACAATCGGCGCGTGCGGACGAAGGTTACATGGTTCCGGCATACAACCTCGTGCTGCGCGTAGCCCGCAACACCGCATATAAGGAAGTCGCGAAGGTCGACTCGCTCGTGATGCACACGCGCCGCGACGAGTTGAGCGACGCCATGCACACCAACATGCAGGCGGAGCTCGACAAGACCGACCCGGGTGTCTTCAAGATCACGCGCGTCGTGGTGCGTGCGGTAATCACTGACCCCTCCATCGAGGAGTCGATCCGCAACGCCGTCGCGAATCAGAAGCGGCTGGAAGCCATGGAAGTGCAGACGCAGATCGCGCAGAAGGAAGCCGAGATCAAAGTGACCGAAGCGCGCGGCATCGCGGAGTCCAACCGCATCATCGCGGGCAGCCTGACGCGCGAGTATCTGCAGCACGAAGCGAACCAGGCGTTGCTGAAGTTCGCCGAGGGTGACAACGCCAGCACCGTGATTCTGCCCTCCGGCATGAACGTGACGCCGTTGATCAACGCCAACGCGCCGGCTGCCGCCACGCCGAAGTAGCGACCCGTCGGGTTGTTGGGACCTTCTGTCGAAGGTCGCGCATTAGGCTGCGAACAGGCATGCTTGCAGCCATGCAACTCGTACGCAGCACACTCACGATCATTCTGGTTTGCGCATTCGCCCTCGGCTGCAAGCAGCAGACGCCGATGGTGTACGTGCTGGACGGCTCGCAGAAGGTCACGTTGAAGGTTTCGGCGTCGGCGACCCAGGTGAAGGCTGGCGAAACCATTGTGCTGCATGCGCAGCGCCGCTCCGTCGGCACGTGGAAGCAGATTCCGCGCGATCAGCTCACTCAAGGGCAATGCTGGCTGTATACGCCGCCGCCGGAGCTCGAAGAAGAAGTCGCCGACAATCTCGAATGGCAGGTGGACCCGGAAAACGCCGTGCAGTTCGACACCACGTTCCGCATGGATCACACGCGGCTCGTGACCCCGGTGATCAAGGGCCGCATCACGTTCCGGCCTTTCACTGCAGTGCGCTGTGAAAAAGACCGGGTCGAAGAAGGCGACCCGGTTCATGTCGAAGTGGGCTAGACGTCATTTCTTTTCGCCGGGCGCCGGAGCGCCACTCGGCCACAACACTTCGACGGTGACCTTCGGTGCGAATTCGGAGCGCCCGTAGCGGTCGCACGAGAACTGTTTGCTGATCACCTTGAAGTCGAGCTTGCGCGTCAGGCTCGGCATCATCTGTTCGAGCAACTGGCAATGTTCGGGCCGCAAGCGGAGCGTGCCTTGCGACAGCGTTATCTGCTTGCGCTCGGCCGGGAACACGATGGGATCGTTGTGGGCCGCCGTTGGATCGCCCGTGACGCGCGAGATGAGCTCGCGGCGCGACTTGTCCTGCTCGATCTCCTTCATCACTTCCGGCGTCGCCTCGATCGGGAACATCCCTTTGACGAAGACCGTCGAGAACTGCTGCTGGTCGTCGTCGTCGAAGCCGCCAGTGGGATCGGGCAGACGATCCGGATGAAAGCGATCCCAGCCGCGGGCCGACGCTTGCTGGCCCGGCGTGAGCACGAGCTCGCAATTGTTGACGCGGACCTGCACGTCGTCGCGCGCGCCCATCGCACGCAGGATGACTGCGACGTCACGGCGCAGCTCGTCGCACGCGAGAAAGTTCACCAGCGTGCGATAGACGAACTGCACTTCGCGCAGCTTGAAGACCGCTTCGATCTGCTTGGGCGCTTCTTTGGGCTCGTCTGCGAGCGCCGCGCAATTCATCGTCAGTGAGCTGACCGCGAGCAGGAGCAGTGTGAAGCGCCGGACGTGCGGCATGGCTGACAACGTAGCTGAGATGCGTCCGACTCTACTCTGCGCGGGCAGTAGCGCAAAGGACGTCACCGGGCGGGGCACGGATGGCAGGTCAGGGACGACCTGAGGCCGCAGCGCCCGGCGTCAAGCCAAGGCACGGCTCAGACGCCGGGCAACGGTGCGCAACTGCGGACGCAGCTCTTGCGCATTCAGCAATTCGAAATCCACGCCGGCCATCAGCATGAAGGCGACGAGCGCTTCGGGCGTCGGCGCGCCGACGCTGAGCACGCAGTGTTGCGCGTCGAGCGGCTCCAGCACGCCAATCCAGCTCGGGATTCGCTTCGCAAGCTCGCCGATGACACCGGCGAGTTTCAGTCTTGCGCGACACGCATAGGGCTCGTATGAAATCGATTGCGACACGAACTTCACGACGTCATGCGGGAGCTTGCGCGGCGTGAAGTGCGCGCCGCTCTCGACGACGCGGCCGATGCGATCGGCGCGGAACGTGCGCCAGTCCTTGCGCTCCAGGTCCCACGCGACCAGGTACCAGCGTCGGCCCGTGTGCGCGAGGCGGACGGGCTCGATCTGTCGAGCCGATTGCTTGCCGGCGCGATCCGCGTAATCGATGGTGAGTTTCTTCTGGTCGCGACATGCGCCAGCGATCTGCATCAACGAATCGGCTGCCGGGACTTCCTGCACGCCGGGCAGCGACACGGTCACGGAATGCAGCGAGCTCGCGCGTTTGCGCAAGCGTGCGGGCATGACCTGGTCGATCTTCGCCAACACGCCCATCGCTGCTTCATCCATGTGCGCGATGCTGCCGGAGGCAGCACGCAACGCGACGGCAACAGCTACTGCTTCATCGTCTTCGAGCAGCACCGGCGGCATCGCGGAGCCGGGTCGCATGCTGTAGCCGCCGCCGAGCCCCGGCGATGCATGGATCGGATATCCAAGCTCGCGCAACCGCTCGACATCTCGACGCACGGTTCGGCCGCTAACCTGCAGCCGGTCGTACAGATCGCGCGCGGTCCAGTGGCGACGCGACTGTAATAGAGAGAGCAGCCGCAGGAGGCGAGCAGAGGTGGTAATCATGGCCGGCAGTCTAGCCACACTTGCGGCCAGAAACTGGCCGCAATGGCCGGTACGATGGCCACACCATCAGGAGGAGAAAGACATGGCCCAGCAAACGATCACCGGCGGTTGTCATTGCGGCAAGGTGCGCATCGCAGCCGATCTGGACCTGGCCGCCGGCACCGGCCGCTGCAATTGCTCGATCTGCGGGAAGCTGCGCGGCTGGACCGCCATCGTGAAGCCGCAAGCCGTCCGCCTGATCTCCGGGCAGGCCGACCTCAGCAGTTACGAGTGGGGCGCCAAGATCTCGACGCGGATGTTCTGCAAACATTGCGGTGTGCACGTGTTCAGCCGCGGTTATTTGCAGGAGGTCGGCGGCGATTACTGCAGCGTCAACATTGCAGCGCTGGACCTGGAGCCGGCCACGCTCGACACGATCCCGATCCGCTACTTCGACGGCCTCCACAACAACTGGATGTCGACGCCGGAGCACACCGGCTATCTGTAGACGGTCGGGCGTCCGGCTCGCGTTCTGTCAAGCGACGCCGGACGAGCACTCCTTTATTACATCCGCCGGCCGGCATCCTTCGGCGAAGTAGGCTCCGCCCGACCTATTTCTGTCCGAATGATTGCGCTGCGCGCATTCTCAATCCCCCGCGCCAGGACTATGCTTGGCCCACTCAGGGGGACGTCATGGCGCTGTCCAGCCGTTTCGACCCGCGCACTTCGCGCAAGGTGATCGGCGTCGCTGCATCCGCAGCGCTGCACCTCGCCCTATTGATCATCATCATGTTCGGCGGCCGCCAGTACGGTATCGACTCGGGCGACGCGCCGACTTCGAAGCTCGTGCTGATCGAAGCCCCGGACGCCGAGCAGCGGGACGGCGATGATCTGCCGCCACTGCCTGCCGGTTCGACGGCGCCGAGCGAGGTCGAGCTCGAAGACGCGCTGGCGAGAGTGTCGCCGCCGTCGAACGATGCCATCGCGGATCAAGCCGTGGAGCCGGGCCCGATCGATGCGTTGGAGGCACCTGCCGCCGCGCCTCTTGCGATCACCGACACCGAAATCCAAGTCGCGACCGTCCCGATGTCGTCGAGCGAGAAGGCGGAGCTGTCGCGCCGGCTCGAGCAGCTCGCCGCGCAAGCGCTCAAGTCGTCGAGTGCCGAGGTCACGTGGGAACAGGACGGTCGGCAATACAGCGCGCTCTTGATCCGCGAGCGTGCCAATGAAGGAACTGCTCTGGAACGAGTCACCGCGCAGGTCAGTGCCTCCGATCACGGCAGGCAGCTCACCACGCTCGTGAATCTCAATCGCCTGTCGTTCTCGCAGTTCACGCAGATGATCGACCACTGGGATCCGACCGTGCAGCTCCACGACGACGAGATCGTCGGCCGCTTCCACACGAACTCGCGCTTCAACCTGCTGGCCGATTCGCGCAAGGCGCCGAAGTTCCTCGGCAAGGTGACGACCACTGCGCGCAGCTTCAACAACGAGTCGATCGGTCGCCGCAACGAATCGGAGATTTTCCGCGGCGGCATCGAGACCGGCACGAGTCAGATCGAGCTGCCGGAGTCGTCGCAACCGTTCCAGTGGGCGCCGCGCGACGAGGAAGCGCGAGTGCACGAGCTCGCGACCGACACGCGCATCCGCTTCTTTGCCGACGGCAGCTATCGCTGGACCGATCTCGACACGATGCAGTCGCAGTATCTGAACGAGCCTGCCGATCATCCGGTGTACTTCATCGGCAAGGGCAAGGCAGCGCTGCACGTACAGGGCGTCGTGGCGGGCAAAGTGCTGATCTATTCGCCGCGCCTCATCGTGATCGAAGGCAATCTGACTTACGCCACCGATCCGCGCGATGACACCGATTCGGACGACTACCTCGGCATCGTCAGCGACCGCGTCGTCGAGATTCCTGGACCGAGCGTCACCGGCGGCGGCGATCTGGAAATCGACGCGGCGATCTACGCGGGACGGCGTTTCGTCGTGACCGACATCGATCGCGGACGCACTTCGACGCTGCGCATCTACGGCAGTCTGGCTGCAGGCACGATTTCCGCAACCGAGCCGCGCTACGCCACCAAGATCGACTACGACACGCGTTTCGAGCGCCAGCGCCCGCCGGGGTTCCCCTCCACGAACCGCTACGAAGTCGCCAACTTCAGCGGGCAGTGGACGCAGCAGCCGGAACGAGCCGCGGATAACTGATTTCACGCGATTCTCACGCCCTCCCAACCGCTGGCTTTACGCCCGCCTCCTACTGTGAGCACCGTGGCGCAGCCGTCGCCACGACTTGCAATCGAGGTGACGTGTCTTGCATTCGTTCGACCCCAACCGCCGGCCCAGCCGCGTCCACGCGCATCGTGAAGCCAACGCGATCGCAACACTCACGCTCGCGTTCAGCGCCGATCCTGCAAACCGCTGGTGTTGGCCCGGAACCGCAGAGTATCTGGCGGCATTTCCCGAATTCGTCCGCGCGCTCGGCGGCAAGGCGTTCGCAGCAGAATGCGCCTTCGAGATCGCCGGCGGCGCGGGTGCCGCGCTGTGGCTGCCGCCCGGCGCCGAGCCCGATGAAGCGCAGCTGATCGAGATCATCCAGCGCAGCGTGCACGCGTCGCGGCAGAACGACTTGTTCGAGATCATCCAGCAGATGGGGCAGCTGCACCCGCAGACCTCGCATTGGTACCTGCCGTTCGTCGGCGTCGAGCCGATTCAGCAGAACCGCGGCCTCGGCGCGCTGCTGTTGCGGCCGATCCTCGAGCGCTGCGATCACGAGCGACTGCCGGCATATCTCGAGTCGACCAATGCGCGCAACATTCGGTTCTACGAGAGCCTGGGCTTTCGCCGAGTCGGTATGATTCAGTCGGGCACGTCGCCCACGATCGTACCGATGCTGCGTGAGCCGCAATGATTCAACACTCGTCCCTGCGCACTTTCGCTGTCATTGTCTTCGTCGCTCTGGTTGCAGCCTGCAAGGTGCAACCGCCGCGTGAGCCTGGCGCTGCAGTCGATGCAGAAGCCGAGAAGCAGGCGATCCTCGCTGTCATCAGTCGCATGGAAGTCGCGTGGAATCGCGGCGACTTTCGCGGCTACATGGAGGGGTTCGCGAATCCCGACGTCATCTTCGTCTCGCGCGGCCAGTTCCAGAAGGACTGGCAGGGCACGCTGGATCACTACATCCGCGACTACGGCACTTCGGAGGAGACGCGCGGCAAGCTGCACTTCTTCGACATCAAGATCGAGATTTTGGGGCCGGATGCTGCGCAGCTCATCAGCCGCTACCAGCTCGATCGGCCGAAGCAGCCGCAGGATGGCATCAACACGCGCCTGATGCGCAAGCGCGCTGGCAAGTGGGTCATCGCGTTGAATCACGTCTCATCGCGCGAGATCCAGTGAGCGTTGCATCATTCGGAATACTCTCGCCAAGATCGCCAAGACGCCAAGAAGAACCAAAGATGCAACTTCCAAAGTTTTACTGTTCGGAATTTAGCTCCACTTCTCTTCCTTAGCGTCTTGGCGCCTTGGCGAGAGTTCTTCCGCTTCAACCCGGCGTTGCAAACCGCGCCCGATACTCCAGCGGCGTCGAGCCAACGCCGCGTCGAAACGCGCGATGCATCGTTTCGACCGTGCCGAAGCCGCACAGTCGCGCGATCTGCTTCACTGACTTCTTCGATGATTCCAAGCTGCGGCGCGCAGCGTCGATGCGCAGACGCTCGACATAGGCAGCTGGCGTGAAGCGCGTCTCCGCGGCGAACACGCGAGCAAAAGTTCGCACACTCATGTTCGCGCGCTGCGCGAGGGCTGCGACCGTCAGATCGCTCTGCATGTTCTCGGACATCCACAGCAGTAGCTTGCGAATCCCTTCGCGCTCCGCGACCTGTGCCGCGAGCGGCGCGCTGAACTGGCTCTGCCCGCCCGGCCGGCGCAGGTAGACAACGAGCCAGCGCGAGATCTCGAGCGCTAGCTCTGCGCCGTGATCTTCTTCCACCATCGCCAGTGCGAGGTCGATGCCGGTCGAAACGCCAGCCGACGTCCAGACGTTGCCGTCGCGCACGAAGATGCGATCGTCTTCGACGCGACACTGCGGATTCGCGCGTCGCAGCTGATCGCACGCGGCCCAATGCGTCACGGCTGCGCGACCGTCGAGCACGCCGGCACGCGACAGGATGAACGCCCCCGAGCACACGGAGGCAAGACGCCGCACACGGGGCGCGAGACGACGGACGATCGGCACGAGCGGCGCGGCGCCGTCGACCGCTCCCATCAGTCCGCCGGGCACGATCAGGGTGTCGATCGCACCGCGCAGTGAGCCCAGAGCTTGTTGCGCCGTGAGCGTGACGCCGCTGGACGTAACGACCGGCCCGGCGCGCTCCGCGACCAGGCGTACTTCGTAGCCGGCCTTGCGCCGCCGGAGCAGGCTGGTCGCGCTGCTGAAGACACTGGTGGGACCGGCGATGTCGAGCAGCTCGGCACCGGCAAAGCAGGCGATGTGCACGATGTGTGTTGGCATGAATCGTCAATCTCTTGTCATATCTGCCATCACCGTCGCGCGCATGATCTGCTCCAGACAGCGGGAGTGCAACCCATGACACGCCGAGAATTGATGCAGCTAGCTGCCCTGACGGGCGCCACCGCGCTGACCGCGAGTCTTGCGCAGGCGCAGACCAAGGCCACCGGCACGCGCATCCAGATGCTGGTCTATCCCGGCATGACCCTGCAGGACCTCGTCGGACCGTTGCAGGTCTGGGCGGCCTGGCCCGGCGCGCAGATTCAGTTCGCGTGGAAGAGCGCGGGCCCGGTGCCGACCGACTCCGGCCTGGCGGTGATCGCAACCACTTCGTTCGCCGAAGCCTGGGCCGATCCCGACATTCTGTTTGCACCCGGCGGTCTGCTGCCGACATTCGAGTTGCTCGACGACGCCGACGTGATCGAATTCCTGCGCAAGCGCGGCGAGCAGGCGAAGTGGGTGACGAGCGTTTGTACCGGCGCGGTGCTGCTCGGTGCTGCCGGCCTGCTGCGCGGCTATCGCGCCACGACGCATTGGTTCGCCCGTGATACGCTCGCGATGTTCGGCGCGACGCCAGTAAGCGAACGCTGGGTGATCGATCGCAACCGCGCCACTGGCGGCGGAGTGACGGCCGGTATCGACTTCGGTCTCGCAGTGCTGTCGCAGTTGGCCAGTCCCGAGCTCGCGCGCGTGGTGCAGCTCGCGCTCGAGTACTCGCCGCAGCCGCCGTTCCGTTCCGGCACGCCGGAGGAGGCGAATCCGCAGACACTGACGACGCTGCGCGCGGCGTGGGGCGGCCAGGTCGGCGAGCGCATGCAGTCGCAAGTGCTGGCCGCGAGCCAGCGTCTGCCAAAAGCTTGACGGAGTCAACTAATTCACGGAAAGTGGCTGGCGCCGTTCTTCGGGGAGCCGCCAGCCATGTCGAATGCACGGGTCAGTTCTCGGAGCGCCGCGCCGCAGATCAGCGCCATCCGTGAGTTCAATCGCTTCTATACGCAGAAGATCGGCGTGCTCGGCGCCGGTCTGCTCGATAGCTCCTACACGCTCACCGAAGTGCGCGTGCTCTATGAAATCGCGCATCGCGAGCGGCCTCTGGCGAGCGATCTCGTTCGCGATCTCGGGCTGGACGCGGGTTATCTGAGCCGCATCCTGGCGAAGTTCGCGCGGCGCGGCTGGCTGCAGCGCGAGCGCTCCGGCGAAGACGCGCGCAAGGCGCACCTGCATCTCACGGCGAAGGGTAAATCCGCTTGCCAAGCGCTGGACGTGCGTGCGCGCGACGAGATCGGTGAGTTGCTCGCGCCGCTGCCTCGCGAGGAGCAAGTCAAACTGCAGGGTCACCTGCAGAACGTCCAAGCGCTGCTCGGGGCGGCGCCGGCGCGAACCGACGCGTTGCAGTTGCGCGAGCATCGTCCCGGTGACATCGGCTGGATCGTGCAGAAGCATGGCGAGCTGTACGCGCAGGAGTACGGCTGGAACACGGACTTCGAGGCGCTGGTCGCGGAGATCTGCGCGAAGTTTCTGCGCGAGCTCGATCCGGCGGTCGAGCGTTGCTGGATCGCGGAGCGCAACGGCGTTCGCGTCGGCTGCATCATGCTCGTGCGTCATTCGCGCACGGTGGCGAAGCTGCGCCTGTTGCTCGTCGATCCGAGTCAGCGCGGCCTCGGTGTCGGCAACACACTCGTCAGCGAATGCCTGGCGTTCGCGCGCGCGGCCGGTTATCGCAAAGTCACGCTGTGGACGCAGAGCATGCTTGCCGCTGCGCGCAAGCTCTATGAAGGTCACGGATTCCGTAAAGTCGCCGCGGAACCCCACGAAAGCTTCGGCGCGAAGCTGGTCGCTGAGACCTGGGATCTGCAGCTGTAGCCCGGGCGTTGTCCGGGCATGATCCGCAAGCTCTCATCGGGTGGGTATCGGCTCTATTCTCGTAAGAAGAATCCGAAGACCGGCCGTCGCCGCAATCTCGGAACCTTCAAGACGCGCGCAGCGGCCGAGAAGCACGAGCAAGCTGTCCAATATTTCAAGCGCCACTGACGCGAGTAGACTGCGCCGATGGCCTCACGCTATCGCGCGCTCGCTGCGTACTCGGCGGTGCTTGCCGCTGGCGCGGGCGCGTGCCTGGTCGCGGAGCTGAGCCGGACTTCCGCCGCCCCGCCCGCCTGGGCCGTCGCACTCGCCGTCGTCGCCTGCCTGTTCGTCTTCCAGTTCGGCTTGCGCACGCGCATCGGTCTCATCTCGATGGAGCGCGTGCCGCAGATCGGCCTGCTGTTGGTGTTCGATGCAGCGGTGGCGGCTGCGATCTGCGCGACTGCGTCGTTTATCTGGCCGTTGTTCAATCGCGCATACAGTCAGGGCTCGACGATCTTCGCGGCGCTGCGGGCGCTACACAATGCGGCGATGACCGTGCTCATGCTGCTGGCAGCCGGCGCCGCTTACTCGGCGGCAGGTGGGCAGTACCCGCTGCTGCGTGTCGGCATCGCCGATCTTTGGCCTCTGCTAGCGATGGCCATCGTTGCGCAGCTCGTCAACACCGGCGTCATGACTCTGTTCTTCCTGTTCGATCGTCGTGACGTGCGCAGCATGCTCAAGCCGGCCTACGTGCTCTCGGACTTCGTGTTCGTGCCGGCGGGCGTGCTGGCTGCGTTGCTGTACAACGCAGGTCAGCCCTCGATCTTCGCGCTGTTCGCATTGGTCATGCTGGTGTTCGTGCTGAGCTTCAACAGCATCGGTGTCGCGGCCACTGCTGCCGAGCGTCGCGGGCCAATGGCCAAGCTCTTCGAATCGAGTCGCGCCTTGCACGGCGCGCGGCGTATCGATGAGCTCGGCGAGCGCATCCTCACCGAGGCGCGGACCTTGTTTCGCTTCGATGAGTTCTATTTCGTGCTGGTCGAGCCCGGTCAACAGATCCTCGACTTCCGGGTGCACGAGCGCGGTGGCGTGCGTCAGCCGGCGCGCATCAAGAGCGTCAACTCAGGATTGTTCGGTTGGACCGTCGAGCGTCGCGAGGCGCTGCTCGTCGAGGATTGGCTGCGTGCGCCGGCGGAGCTGCGGCAGCGCGCGGAGTCGACCGGCAAGGAGACCGGCTCGGTCATCGTCGTACCCTTGATCGAACGCGGCGTCGTGACCGGCCTGCTCAGCGTTCAACACACCGAGCCCGGCGTGTACTCGCAAGCGGATCTGCACCTGATGCAGCAGCTGGCTGCGCAAGTCGCGCCGGCGGTGGCGGATGCGCGGGCATTCGAGGACCTCGAGGACTACCGACTGCGACTGGAGGCGCGCGTAACCGAGCGGACGCACGAGCTGGAAAAGGCGAGCGCGGAGAAGGAGCGACTGATCGGCGCACTGCGCGAGCGCAGTCTGAAGCTCGAACGCGAGTCGCGCGAAGATCCGCTGACGGGCCTGGCCAATCGCCGTCATTTTGCCCAGCGCCTGGCGGCGGAGATGGAAGTCGCGCTCGCAGTCGGTCATCCCCTCAGCATTGCGGTCGGCGACCTGGATCATTTCAAGGTCATCAACGATCGGCTCGGGCACGCGATCGGCGACAGGGTGTTGAACGAAGTCGCAACGCTGATGCGCGGCGAGTGCCGTCCGAGCGACCTCGTGGCGCGGATCGGCGGCGAGGAATTCGCGCTGATCCTGCCCGGCTTGTCCCAGGAGCAGGGACTCCAGTTCTGCGAACGCCTGCGCGCCGGCGTGGAAAACCACGACTGGCGGCAGCTGCAGCCGGATCTCACTGTAACGCTGAGCATTGGACTGTCGCAGTGGGACGGCAGCGCAGAAGTGCCGGAGCTGCTGCAGGCGGCGGATATTCAACTCTATCGCGCGAAGCGAGCGGGAAGGAACCAGGTCGCATGAACAATCCATGAGCATCCTGGCATGCGTGCTCGCAGCGGTCGCCGCCATCTGCGTCTACGCTTGCGTCGCTCATGTCTTTGCCGCACGGCATCCCTGGTTTCGCGCCGTGCATCTCACCTTCGCCGCCCTGGCGCTCATGGCCGCCGTGCATGCGACATCGCATATCGCTGTCTACAGTGCCGACAGCGTGGCCCGGTACGTCGCGGCCGAGCGCTACGCGAATCTTTCCGGTGCCTTTGCGATGGCGCTCGTGCCGTGGCTCGTGCAGGGCTATTTCGCCGCCGGCAGCCGCTGGGTCGCGATCGTCATGAGTGCGTTCTATGCGCTCAGCGGCATCCTCTACGAGCTGGCCGCGATCGGCTCGAGCTCCCGGCCGGCGCCGCTGCTGGAGAAGATCGTCCTGCCATGGGGAGAGACGGCGACCATCCATCGGTTGCCGACGGTGCCGCTGGCGGCCTGGATCTTCTGGGCCGTCAGCCTGCTGCTGCTCGCTTACATAGCGATACTCTGCGCCGGCCAAAGGCAGCGGCGCGGTTCGCTGCCAGCGGTGGCGATGACAGCGAGCATCTGCGTCCTCATGCTCACGCTCGCGGGCAACATGCTGATCATCGCAGCCGATCTCGACTTCATCTTCCTCGGCGAGTTCGGGTTTCTCGCGCTGGTGCTGACCATGATGCGGCTGCTGAGCGGCGAGGAGAGTTATCGCGCGATGATCGGTCAGGCATCGGTGGGCATCTTCGTGTTGTCCGCCGCCGGTCGCTTCCTCGACGCGAATCGTGTCGGTCGCAGCATGCTGGCGCGGACGCAAGCGGAGCTGCGAGAACTGTCTTTGAAGGACATCGTCGTCGACGGCAACATTGCCCCGCCGGGATCGCGCGCCACTCACCCTTTGCGGCGCGGCGACGGCACTACGGTCCTCGCCGATATCTCATCGCAGCAGCTCTCTGACGGCCGGATGTTATGCGTCGCTCTCAATGTGACGGAGACTCTGCGCATCGAAACGGCGTTGCAGCTGCTCGCGGAGTCCGGTCCCGCGCAGGACACCGCTGCATTCGCCGAGCGGTGTGCCGAAACGCTGGCGCAGGCGTTTTGTGCGCGTCACGGTGCGGTGAGCGTGGTCGACCAGAGCGGCACCACGCAAGCGATCCTGGGTGAATGGCCGCCGCAGCGCGGGTCATCCGGCTATCCACTGGCCGGATCGCCGTGTGCGCAGCTGACCGCGCAGCGACGTTCGATGTACGTCACTGGACTCGCGACGGCTTTCCCGGCGCACGCACCTTTCGCCGCATACCCTTCGGGCGCCTATCTCGGTGCGGCGATCCTGAACTCTGCCGGCGCCGTCACGGGCGTCGTCGAGATCTGGGACGAGGCGCCGTTCGCGGTCGGGCCGGGCTCGCAACAGATTCTCGAAACCTTCGCGCATCGCATCGGCGCCGAGCTGGAGCGTGCCGCCGCGGACCGCGACCTGCGAGAACTCACTGCAACGCTCGAAGTGCGCGTCGCTGCGCGCACGTCGGAGCTCGAGCAGGTCAACGAGGAGCTGGAAGCATTCTCTTATTCGGTGTCGCACGACCTACGCGGTCCCGTGCGCGCTGTCGACGCACATGCCTCGATGCTGCTGACGGAAGCCGACGCTGTGCTCGACGCGGGTGCGCGCAGGCATGTCGAAGGCATCGTGCAGGCAGCGCGTCGCATGGGCGATCTCATCAACGGTTTGCTGCAGCTCGCACGTCTGTCGCATCAGCCGCGCAACCTGCAAATCGTGGACCTGAGCCAGCTTGCGACTCACTCGATCGAGCTGCTACAGGAGCGCGATCGCGAACGTCGGGTCGAGTTCGCATGCGCACCCACCCTGCGCGCCAGCGCGGATCCGACCGCAATCGGCATCGTGTTGACGAACCTGATCGAGAACGCGTGGAAGTATTCCTCGCGCGTCGCCCATGCTCGCATCGAGTTCGGGGCACAGCGTCAGGGCACCCGTACGGTCTACTTCGTGCGCGACAACGGCGTTGGGTTCGAGATGCAACACGCGCGCCGCCTGTTCAAGCCGTTTCAGCGTCTGCATGCGCAAGGCGACTACCCCGGCATGGGCATCGGACTCGCAACAGTGGAGCGCCTGATCCGACGCGTTGGCGGCAGCGTGTGGGCGGAGAGCGCGCCAGGGCAGGGCGCGACGTTCTATTTCACGCTCGAGGCGGGTAACTGAGTCGCGTCACTCACGTTCGTATGCGACTCGCCAGGCCTCCACCCACTGGCCGTCTTTCTGCTGCTCAGTCACCGCAAGCATTTTGGTGTCGCCGTCGAAGCGCCAGATCGTGCGCAGCACCAGGTTCTTACCATTCTGTTCATAGCGCTCCTCGGGGAAGCGCAGCTCGTTCTGTACCGGGTGCACAGCGCCTTCGCTGTAACCGCCCTCGCTGTTGAAATAGTGAAAGACGATGCGCTGCGCCCGCGCGTCGTAGCGATAGAAAGTTTCGCCACCGTACGGTGCGCGCTTGCCGGTGAGCGCGTGCTCGTCGTGCAGGAATTTGCCGTCGTACGCCCATTGGAAGCAGTGACGGTCCCAGCTGCCGCCTTCGGCGAACTCGCCTTTCCAGCAATGACCCGCGAGCCGCGACAGTGGCGCGAGCGGTGCATCCGCCGCCCGAACTGTGGAGGCCAGCAATGTACAACCGAGGAAGATCACTGCAATCGCTCTCATTGCCACAACCCCAACACGGCCCCGATCACCGTGTACTGCACCGTGTGATACCCGCCGTTGATCAAGAACAACCGCAACGGGCGCTGCTCGAACAGATAGTTGATCCCGAACGATCCCGCGACCCAGCACAATCCCGCGGACAGGCCCGCTGCCGTCGCGAACATCGGCGCCGGCCGCGGTCCGAGAAACATCGCGAACACCGCCGCGCCGATCAGCGCCAGCACGAACGCCGTGCCCAGGGTCTTCGCCATGTTCGCAGACTTCGCCTGCTCTTCGGTCACGCCGCTCGCCGCGCTCCATGCTTTGCCGAACAGCACGGGCGAGTACCACAGACCGCCGAGAATCAGGCTCGCAACACCGGCGGCGAGCACCGCCCACAGGTTTATTTCTGGCATGTGCGGATGGTAACGAGGCCGGTCCGAAGCTCCTTGTAAAAAAGTTACCGCGGCTGAGTCACTCGTTGACCACGACCGTCAGGCCGTCGACGGAGCCGGCCGCGGCGTATTCGCCCGGGCTCATGCCGGAGAACTCGCGGAACTCATGATTGAAGTGCGCCTGGTCGTAGTAGCCGCAGCTCATCGCGATGCGCGTCCAGTCGAGTCCGTGTCCGCGCTGCACGAGATCGACGACGCGACGGAAGCGGAACATGCGTGCGTAGGTCTTCGGCGTCAGCCCGATGTGCGCGTCGAACAGGTTGTTGAGATGTTTGCGACTGATCGACATCGAGCGACAGATCGCTGCGATGCGCTCGGTGCCCTGGGTTCGCGTCAACATGTCGACGGCGATCTGCGCGTCGGCGCGCAGCTGCACGCGACTTCGGGCGAGACGGCTGCGCGCAAACTCGCAGAGCACCGCGAACTGCCTCCCAGCGTCTGCGCAATCGCCGAGTTGCTGATGCACCGATGCAATCGCTGCGCCGAGCACTTCATCGAGCTCGAAGACGTTCTGCGCGACCGTGCCGAGCGGCATGCCGAGCAAGCGATGCGCGCCGAGCGGCGGCATGCGCACGCTCAATAGATAAGAAGGCTCACGCGGGTCGTACTGCGGCGTCACCGTCAGCCACTCGCGCTGCATGCCCGAAATCCACGCGCGCTTGAACAACCGATCCGCCGGCGGCCGGTTCGGCACGCCGAAAGGCTTGCGCAGGTTGAACATCAACTCGACGTTGTTCTGGGGCAGGATCTTCTCGTACAGAAACGTGACCTGTCCGCGCGAGATCCAGAAGCACTCGACGATCCCCGCGAGATCCGGCGGCGGCGGCGCGATGAGAAATTCCCATTCGCCGAGCGGCGTGCGGAAGTGCTGGCGGTGGAAGGGGAGTGCAGGCAGCGGAGCCATGCGGCTTTATACGCTTACTGCGCCAACGCTGCCGGCCAGCCGCCGCTGACGACTTTGCCGCCAACGACTGTCGTCAGCACCTTCGCATTGCGAATCTCCTCCGGCGGAATGTTGAAGAGGTCGTGATCGATGATCACGAGATCGGCGAGCTTGCCCGCACTCAGCGTGCCCTTGCGCGATTCATCGAACGACGCGTACGCGCCGCCGACGGTGTATGCGCGGAGCGCCTCTTCCACCGTGATCTTCTGCGCCGGCACCCAACCGTCCGGATTCTTATCATCCAGCGTCCGACGCGTGACCGCCGCGTAAATTCCTTCGAGCGGCGTCGCGGGCGCGACGAACCAGTCGCTGCCGAACGCGAGTCGCGCCTTGTTGTCGAGCAGCGAGCGGAACGCATACGTCGTCGCGATCCGCTTGCCGATGAATTGCTCGGCCCAACGGCCGTCGTCGATCGCGTGATAGGGCTGCATGCTCGCGATGACGCCGAGTTGCGCGAAGCGCGGTAGGTCCTGCTCGCGCAAATGCTGCGTATGTTCGACACGGAAGCGGCGGTCGCGCGCTCCATCCTCCTTTTCCACACGTTCGTAAATGTCGAGCAGCATCGCGATCGCACGATCGCCGATCGCGTGCACCATCACGTGCAGTCCAGCCTTGTCGGCACCGGAGATCCACTCGTACATCTTCTCCGGCGGATTCACCAGCAAGCCACGATCCTTCGGCGCATCTGCGAACGGTTCCTCGAACGCTGCAGTGTGCGAGCCGAGCGAGCCGTCCATGAAGCCTTTCAGGCCGCCAACGCGCAGCCACTCGTCGCCGCGCCCGTCTGCACCACCGTACGTCCTGGCCGCGACTGCGTCGCGCAGCTTTTCCCACTGATCGAGCGGCGTGACCGCGTAGAGGCGCGTCGTCAGCGTCTGCGCCTTTGCCGCACGCGCGAATGTGTCGACGTCGTCCCACGTCCCCATGTTGTGCACCGACGTCACGCCTTGCTCGTTGACGTACTTCATCGCTGCGACCAGGGCGCGGTCCTTCATTTCCACCGAAGGTGCCGGCACGGCGGCATCCACCAGCGACATCGCGTTGTCCTTGAGGACTCCGGTCGGCTCACCCTTCCGGTCTCGCACGATCGCGCCGCCCGCGATGTCCTTGGTCGCGCGCGTGACACCCGCGAGCTTCAACGCGAGGCTGTTGGCGAGCGACATGTGTCCGTCCAGCCGATTGATCCACACCGGATGATCCGGCGTCACTGCATCGATCCACTCGCGCGTCGGCAGCTCGCCGCCCCACAAGCTGTGATCCCAGTTGCCACCTGTGATCCACGTGCCCGCCGGCACGGTTGCCGCGAATGCCTTGATCCGTGCAACGAACTCGTCGCGCGTGGCCGCGTCGCGCAATTGCACGGAGGCGAGGCCGAAGCCGCCTTCCCTGAAATGCACGTGCGCATCCGTGAAGCCCGGCACGATCAATCGGCCGCCGGCATCGATGACCTGTTCTGCGTTCGCTTTGCGAGCGTCCTCGTTCGTGCCGACCATCGCGAGCGTCGCGCCGTCGATGACCAATGCTTGGGCCCAAGGTTGCGCGTCGTCGCCGGTCCAGACACGCGCGTTGACTACCGCAACCGTGCCAGCCTTCGCGGCAGCTGGCGCCGGCGGCTTGGAGCAACCAACGATGAGCAGAACACAAGCGGAGGCGATCAGAATGTTTCGCAGCATGTTTGTTCTCATTGCTTTTTCAAGAACTGACTGAAGCCACTGTACTGCCAAGGTCGCAGCGCGACCAGAAACGCCGTCCCCGCGCGTTCCTCCAGCGGCACCGCGCGATCGCGATCCATGATCTCGGTGCACTCGCGCACCGCATTCTGCAATACCCGCCTGAGCTGCGTGAACGCGCCGGCGGACACGACGCCGCCGTAGAAGATCAGCTCGCTGCGGCTGCCCTGAAAGTGCGTCGCCAGAAATTCCTTGATGAGCTTCTGGTGGATGTAGTTGTGCACGGGACCGCCCGGCCGCCACGCGAAGTGACGGCTGACGAGCACGCGCGTGCGGTTGTCCGGCTGCAGCTCGATGATCCGCAGCCGATCGAGCTTGATCAGGTAGCGCAAGGCCTCGCGCCGCGTGAGTTCGTACACCCGGACGATGTCATCGAGCTGCCAGCGATTGAGCACCAGCCACGTCATCAGGAACAGCTTCGAGTCCGCGACGACTTCCTGCTCCTGCGCCAGCGTCAGCTGGTTGACCGGGGTCGCCTGCTGCTGCATCTGTTCGACCAGCTCGGACATCTCCAGCCCGGCCAGCTCGCAGATCGAATCGAGGCGCTCGAGCGAAAGGTCGCCCGCCGCGAACAGGCGTTTGACGCTCGCTTCGCTCAACTGCAGATGCTTCGCCACGTGCGCGTAGGTGAGCCCGCGCGCCCGCAATGCACGCTTGAGCTCGGCGACGATCTGGGTTCGCTGCGCCACGGTCCGCTCCTGGAAGGCTGCGGACAAAGTATCACAGCACGATACTTTTCGGCTCTCGTCGCACTACCTGGACAGCTTTGGTTGCGCCTGAAGCAACCCGGCTCGACAGTGCGCCCCGCATCGATCCGATGCGTGTCGATCCAGGGAGAGTCGTCATGAAGTCCCGAGTCCTACGCGCCGGCCCCATCTTCGTGCTGAGCGGCGTCGCTGCGCTCCTGCTGTCCGGATGCACTGCGCTTGAGGCGTTGATGGGTGGGTCGCAAGG
>Ga0134124_10000370_pt1 | contig 39044 bp, 39 predicted proteins | sample KB304_FD_96880 | JGI IMG/M metagenome (GOLD analysis project Ga0134124, IMG submission 96880) | Terrestrial soil microbial communities without Nitrogen fertilizer from Kellogg Biological Station, Michigan, USA - KB3-0-4 | ecosystem: Environmental > Terrestrial > Soil > Unclassified ... | reverse complement strand
GTACTCACCCAGGCTGTGCCCGGCCACAAAATCCGGCGCAATTCCCTTCTCCATCAGCACCCGATGTGCCGCCACCGAAACCGTCAAAATCGCAGGCTGGGTATTCGCGGTCAGCTTGAGATCCTCTTCCGTTCCCGCGAAACACATCTGGGAAATCGAAAAGCCCAGTGCCTTGTCGGCTTCGTCAAAAACGGCTTGGGCCACCGGATGGTTGTCCGCCAGCTCTTTGCCCATGCCCGGGTATTGCGATGCCTGCCCCGGAAACACAAATGCAATTTTGCCCATCGTAATTCGTCATCTCCGCCGTCAAGCGTAAGCGTTTGCGGCCGAGAGCCCCTGTTCGATTTTTTCATTCATGCGCGCCCGGGCCAAACCCGCAGCAACGCGAATGGCATTCTTGATGGCATTTGCATTGGACCGTCCGTGTCCAATGACGCAAACGCCGCGCACTCCCAACAACGGCGCTCCTCCGTATTCCGTGTAATCGATCTTCTTTTTCAGCCCCTTAAACGCACCCTGTGACAACATGGCCCCAAACTGCGACACCAGCGAACTCTTCAGCGACTTCTTGAGCACTTCGAAAATTTGTACCGCCAGGCCCTCACAAATCTTCAGCGCGATGTTTCCCACGAATCCGTCCGATACGATGACGTCCACGTCGCCCGAAAACAAATCTCCGCCTTCCACGTTGCCTACGAAATGCACCGGACTCTTCTTCAATCGGGTGTAAACCTCACGGGTCAACTCGTTGCCCTTGATTTCTTCCTCGCCGACTGAAAGCAGTCCAACGCGCGGGCGGCGGTGCCCAAACGTGGCGCGATAATAAATCTCCCCCATCACCGCGAACTGCACCAGATGCTCGGGCCGCGAATCTACGTTCGCTCCGACATCCAACAAAACGGAGACGCCACCCTTGGCGTTCGGGAACGGCGCCGCCAGGGCCACACGATCGACCGACTCCAGCGTTCCCAGCAGAAATCTCGCGACGGTCATCACCGCGCCGGTGTTTCCCGCGCTGACCAACCCGTCTGCTTTGGTCTCGCGCACCAACCGAGCGGCCACATGCACCGAGCTGTCTTTCTTTCTGCGAAAGGCCTGCGCCGGGTGATCGTGCATAGTGATCACCTCACTCGCAGGCACGATTTCGATCGGCAAACTTGGTCCAGCAATTTTCGCCAGTTCCGACCGGATCGCCGTAGGCTGGCCCACTAACATGATGCGGACCCCCAACTCACGGGCTGCCAGCACACTGCCTTCGATTTCGGGGCGGGGTGCATGGTCGCCGCCCATGGCGTCCACAGCAATAGTGATCATGGAGACTCAGACCTGGAAGTTCCGGAAAAGCCCGGGTGGAACCCCTTACGGAAAGCTCTCTCGCGATCGGGACAGGTTTCGATCAGGCCGACTTGTCTTGAACCGCTCGACCCTTATAGTAGCCGCAATGGGGGCAGACCTGGTGCGGCTGCTTCATTTCGTGACAATGCGAGCATTCGGCCAGCGCCGGCTTCGTGAGAAAGTCGTGCGCCCGCCGCGTGCTTGTGCGCCGTTTTGAATGGCGCCGCTTTGGGTTAGGCATAGCAATACACCTCTGTTCCCGCCAATGGGGCGGATTGTATGGGCTTTCGGCCCTGAAAACTATTGTTTTTTCAGCCAGTCCTGCTTCAGACGCGCGAGGGGAGCCAATCGCGGGTCTGTCGCGTGCGTCTCACAGCGGCAAGCTTCGTGGTTCAGGTTCGCGCCACAATTCGGGCACAGGCCCCGGCAGTCGCTGCGGCAGATCACTTTCATGGGCAGCGCCAACAACACTTGCTCTCTCAAGACATCCGCAAGAAAGATACCTTCACCCTCAAAAAAGCCGATTTCGGCGTCATCATCCTTCAGCCGCGCTTCTTCGGGCCGCTCGTTCTTGGGTATCGGGCTATAAAACAAATCAAACGAGCGATTCACTTCGTCTACCACCGGTTCCAGGCACCGGGCGCAAACCAGTTCCACTTTCGTCTGGATGTCGCCCGCAATGCGAATTTGCCCGTCGAGCAGCTCCGCGGTGGCATTCACTTCCAGCGGCTCGATTTGCTTCATTTCCCCGGTCTGGTAGTCGATACTTCCGGGAGCGTAACTCTTCCGGATCAACTGCTTGCGGACGGCAAGTTCCTTAACGTCAAGAAACATGTCTACAGCGCCTCCGGCGCGCACGCTCATGTCTTTCTCATTATTGAGTCGCAAGCTTGCCAAGTCAAGGAAGGGCAAGCCCGGGCGCTGCTCGGTTGCTTGTTGAATTACTGGCAGCCGCCGGTTTCCAGCTCGTACAAGCGGAGTCGCGCCTCACGGCTTCCGCGGTTGGCGGCGGCTCTGAGCAGAACCTTCGCCTGATCGCAATTCTTCGCCACACCTTCGCCCCGGACGAATCGCTCGGCCAGAGATCGCTCCGCCGCAACCGAACCGCCCTGCACCGCCCCCCAAAGCGATTCCACGCTTTCATTCGCATTCCATACTTCGGGATCTTCCTTAGGCAATTGCGTCCCTTGCCGCTCCAGCATGGATTGTTGCCGCTCGGTTGTACCTACGCTGGCTTCCAGCCGTCGTGGTTGCGTTACCGTCGGTGGCACGGCCTCTGGTGCTGGATGACTGGCCGTCGTCGCTTGTTGCGGATCGCGGTCCTCGGGCTTTTGCGCGGTGCTATCGCCACCCGTATTCTGCGGCGCCGGAGAATTTGCCTCCAAAGCCGGAGGGTTCGACTTTACCGGAGCAGGTTTGGTCTCCGGCAATTCTTGAGAGGCCTTGGTCTTTCCGGTGAGTGTCTCTCCCAGCCAAATCAACGACGTGCCGACATCGCGTTGATAGGCAACGACCAGCGCCGCAATCGCCGTGGCCACAGCTAACGCCGCTATTCCTCGCCACAGCGCGACCGATCGGGGTCGCGACGCGGCGTAAGATCCATCATCGTGAAAAATCGGCGCCGGAAATTGATCGCCCTGCACAACCGGTGTGCTGGCAGCGCGCACATGCGCCCAGGCGGGCGGCGGTGGCGCCGCTTCTTCTTCGACTCCGCGGCTTCCCGCAGCCCCGTAGGTGGCCCCTTGTCGGTAATCCCTGGGCCGCGCGGGATCCGCAGCCTCCGCAGTCTCAACATATTCGCGTGAGCCTCGGCGTGCGCCTTCCAGCGGCGCTTGCGCGGCCGGCTCAAATGCTCCGTACTCTTCCGGCGCGTTTGTTTCTTCCAGCCATCGGCGAATCTGTTTTCGCGCTTCGAGCGGCAAATTCAAAAAGCGCAAACCGCCCATGATGCCAACGTCATCCACCCACATAACTTCCGCTTCACCGGCAATGCGCCGCCCGCCGCTGATTTGGAAGCCAAAGCGCGTCTCGCCGATCTTTACCGGCGTAATGGCCTGAAAACCGCAGCCGTCCTCACTGAGATTCAGCATGACGCCGCCGTTGTCGCGTCCCAACTCCAGATACACGAGTTGCTGCGTGCGTCTCCGAACGATTACGCGTTTGTCGTTATTGGATGAAGCCACTTCTTCGCTCGCCTCAGGTTCGCGGTCGAGGGAAGACAAAGGGGGGGTACTTCGCCTGTCGGCCACGTCACGCACTTCCGATTCTATCGCGACACACGATATCTGACATTGCCAATTTTAGCCTACTTTGGGAGTCGCAGGGGAAACGCGGTTTCCCTGTGGAAATTGCCGAAAGGACGGTTGTTAGCTCGCTTCTCCCATCGATCCACCCGTTTCGGATGACCTCCTCGGAGCCCCCCCACCTGCCACATGTATGGTGTAGATTGGGCATTGTATGTACTCACGTAAATACAGTGTTTCCGGGACCCGTCCGAGAACTTTGCCGCAACCCAGGCAAGCCCTGGCGGCGTCCGAACCCACCGTAGAAGCCCCGCAGGTCATCGAACTCGCGATCCGCCGGCTGCGCCGGATCGAGCTACCCGCCGATACCATCGCCTTGGCGAAATTTCTCGTTGGCAAGATCATCGTCCGCGAGCTGCCCGGCGCAAAACTCAGTGGCCGCATCGTGGAGACCGAGGCGTATCCCCCAAAGGACCCGGCGGCACATCACTTTCGCGGCCAGACGCCCCGCAATCGCTCGATGTTCCTGCGACGGGGGCACGCCTATGTCTACTTCACCTACGGCAATCACTTCATGCTCAATGTCACCGCCGAACTCCCCGGCGTAGGCGGCGGTGTCCTGATTCGTGCCTTGCAGCCCCTGGCAGGCATTGAGTACATGCAGCGTCGCCGCGCTACTATCCGGATTCGCGACCTGGCTCGTGGTCCTGGCCGCCTGGCGCAAGCCCTGGAAATCGACCGCGGCCTGGACGGCATCGACCTTTGCGCTCCCGGACCGTTGTGGCTGGGTACCCTCAAACCGATTGCATCCAGCGATCCCGCGACGGCAAGCGCAGCGAATGAACTCCTCGGCATCAGCACACGTATCGGCATCACCCGCGCCGCCGACCGTCACCTGCGCTTCTATCAACGCAACAGCCCCTACGTCAGCGGCCCCACGCGCCTCAACGTCTAGCCGCCTCAAAACGAAGCTGCGCTTCCTGGGCGCTTCCCTTTGCTCCCTCAGGTCGCCCTCGGTCGACGTCCAGCAACCCGCTCCTCAACTTCGCACACCCTACCGCCACCATCATCTGGTCCCCGTAACCAAGTGCCGACCTGTCCGAACGTCCCGCATTGACATCTAATCTCCGAGAGTAAAATGGTTGAGACTCTCCGAAAGCGTGGGGGTGGCCTATGCCTCAATCCTGGAAAGAATGCGAAGGTCAGTTAATCAATGGCCAGTTTTCGTTGATCGAGCACGTAGGAGGCTCGGATCACAGTGTCGTCTTCCGCACCCAGCGAGGCAAGAGTCAGCCGGAGAAGGCGGCCATCAAGTTTGTCCAGATCGATCCCGCCAAGGCCGACGCTCAGCTCGCTCGCTGGAAACAGGCCTCCCAGCTCGCCCATCCCAACTTGATCAAGCTCTTTGAATCCGGCCGCTGCCAGTTGGCGGGCATGGACCTGCTCTACGTGGTAATGGAGCATGCCTCGGAAAACCTCGCCCAATTTCTGCCAAACCGGGCTCTTTCTCCCGACGAAACTCGCGATATGCTCGAACCCTTCGTCGAGACCCTGACTTACTTGCACGGCAAGGGTGTCATACAGGGCAGCATCAAACCTGGAAATATTCTCGCCATCGATGACCAGTTGAAGCTTTCTAGCGACTCGATTCGGCGCATCGGCGAAGGTCCGCTCGGTGGCGCAAAGTCAGACGTGTACACCGCGCCGGAAGCCGCGCATGGAGAATTCTCCAAAGCCTCCGACATCTGGGCTCTGGGCGTCACCCTCACCGAATCCTTGACGCAACGCACGCCGGAACCCGGCGAGGTTGCTAGCGGCGATGTGCAGGTTCCAGATTCCCTTCCCCAGCCATTCCTCGACATCGTGAGTCACGCGCTGCGCAGCAAACCAGGCGATCGCTGGACCATCGCGCAAATCTCCGCCAAGCTGAATCCCAAAGCCGAAGTACCCGCCGCGACTGCGCCGTCGACCCAGACCCTTCCAGATGCCGTCAAGCCGGCGGTACCCGCGCAATCCGCTGCGCCAGCTGCTGGGGAAATCACTGCGAGCGGGCCAGTCAGCCCCCCGAAACCCGCGACATCCATCGACCCTTTGTCGGTACCACTCTCCACAGTGGGACCATTGCTTGGAGGAAAGCGCGCAGCTCTCGACAATCAAGTTCTTTCCAGCCCCAGAAAGCCAGCGCGCGGCTACTATCTATTCGCGGCAGTGGTGCTGGCGTTGACGGTTGGCGCCATGCTTGTTATTCCCCGCTTCCGCGGTCACCAGGCGGAAGCCGAAAGCACCACGGCGTCAGCATCTGACCAACCGGGTACGCAATCTTCGACATCGTCGGAAGCTTCCAAGACTGCGCCGGGCGTTTCGGCTGACTCACAACCAAAGCCCCAGCCAGCAGTCGAGCCAAAATCCGCTGCGCCGCAGCATAGTCCATACTCTCCCACCACACCACATTCCAACCCGCCTTCAACAGAAGATTCCGCGTCGGCAACAGCAAGCAAACCGCCTGTCAAAGCGGACAAACAGCCTTTCAAAACGGAATTGTCGGCGGCAAATTCAGCCCCGGCATCGTTGAAGTCGCCGGTACCAAGTTCCGCTCCGGTAACCGCTGCGCCTTTCGTCCCCGACAGAGAAGCCAGCATCAAAGCCGGTGCGGTCACTCCAGGCGAGGTCCTGAATCAGATCGTCCCCGACGTCTCCAGCAAGTCCAGAAACACCATTCATGGCATGGTCCGCACGGTAATCAAGGTCCACGTGGATACGGCGGGAAGCGTCTCCGCCGCGGAGATTGCCTCTGGAAGCAGCCGCTTTTTCGCGAACGCGGCGCTCGATGCGGCGAAGCGATGGGATTTCGCGCCTGCGAAAGTTGACGGCCACCCGGTACCTAGCGAATGGCTGCTGCACTTTGATTTCACGCCCAGCGACACCAAGGTCACGTCGCTGCCGACCAAACCCTGACGAAGTCCACGAAGCACTTCGCCAAAATTTGCTACGTGAAGTTCCAGTCGCTTCGCAATTCCGGCGGATGCAGCAATGTTTGCATCACCACGCAATATTGCTCCGTCTTCTCCTGTAGCAGCCGCAATTGTTCGGCAGTCGCTTGCGGCGCAGCAACTTCAAATCGCAGCCGAATCTCCGAAAAACCTACAGGCACGTCTTTCGATATCCCCAGCGTTCCCCGAAGATCCAGATCTCCTTCGACGGTTATTTCCGTTCGCTCGGTTGTGATTCCCATCGCGGTCGCCACCATCTGGCAGGTAATCTGTGCGCACGCCGCCAGCGCTCCGAGCAACAAATCCCCCGAACAAGCCCCGCTGCCTGCACCTCCCACTCCGGAATGCGCTTGCGCCTCATATATCCCGCGACCAATATCCACCGAGCACGCAATCGGCGTCCCAGTCTGACCGCTCTTCGCGGTCAACGTGATGCGCGACGCACCCGGATCGCTCCGGTACTTCTCTTTCAGCGGCTTCTGAATTGATCTGAGATCCACGAACGTTCCCTTCCACGTCGGCGTTTATGGCTGCGGCTCCGCTGCTCCCGACATCGAAAAAATCAGCGCAGAACCCGTCATTCACTCCTGCGATTCCGAATGCTACCATCCCTCATCCCAGTCACAGGAGAGCAGCCATGCGATGGACCCCCGGTGGTAATAGCCAGGACATCGAAGATCGTCGCGACCAAGGTGGCGGTGGCGGCGGATTTCAGTTCGGCGGCATGCACATCGGCATCGGCGGCGCGCTGGTTCTATTGGTCCTCAGTTTGATCTTTAAGCAGAATTTCTTCGCGCTTCTCGGTGGTGGCGGCGCCGGTCCGGCGACCACGACCAGCCGCCCCGATCCTGAACGCGATAACGCCGAGCGCCCACTGGTCCAGTTCGTCTCTTTCGTTCTCGACGACAACCAGAAGACCTGGACCGAAATCCTCCCGGAGCAAGCCAACCGGCCATATCACCACGCCAAGCTGGTGCTCTTCCGCAACTACACGCAATCCGGCTGCGGCAGCGCGGAATCCGCCACCGGCCCTTTCTACTGTCCGGGCGATGAAAAGGTGTATATCGATCTCGGTTTTTACGACCAGCTCAAGCAGGGCTTCGGCGCCCCTGGTGAATTCGCGCAAGCCTACGTCCTGGCTCATGAAATCGGCCATCATGTTCAGAATATTTTAGGTATCGAGCGCCGGGTTCAGGGCAACTCCCATGGCGCAAATTCCGCTTCAGTCCGTCTGGAGTTGCAGGCCGACTGCTTCGCCGGCATCTGGGCGCACTCCACGCAACAGCGCGGCTTATTGGAGAAGGGTGATGTCCAATCGGCTTTGGGCGCAGCGGCAGCCGTGGGCGATGATCGCCTGCAGAAAATGTCCTCCGGACACGTGGCGCCCGATTCTTTCACGCACGGCACATCGCAGCAGCGCATGGATTGGTTCAATAGAGGCTTGAACGGCGGCTCGATTGCTTCGTGCAACACCTTCGAATGATCGGCTGGTATCCCAATTATTTTGTATCGCCGTTTGTTTAGTGTCGCCGCTTATGAAGTCGGGTGAGATACGTTTTGCAGGATGACTCTTCGGGTCTCGGGCGCTACGAAATAACTACGGTCTTCCGCGAACTCACGGCCGCGAAATCCAGCGTCAAGAGACGCGTAGCCACAGTGGCCCATGCCACGATCGCTGTCTTGCACATCGGCAAACTCGCCTGCACCGCCAGCAACTCCTCGCGCAGATTGACACAACTCGCAGCCGCATAAATGATTGCGGAGAGCTGCATACGACTTCGCGTATTTGGCTTGCAGGCTTCGAAGCTCATCATCCTTTTCCTTCCCTTGCACTCCGCTCTCGAAAATTTCAGCGCGTCGCTCGCTCCACGTCTGCCTCGCCGCCTCGCATTCAGCCACCAGCGCGTCGTACGTCTCGCAAACCGCCACGTGCGTCAAAGCCGCCGGACTCATCGTATCCTCCGCAAAATTTTCCCACCTTGTGGGTGTCAGCGGCAGGCCTGGGAACGGCGCGATAGCCAAGTGCAACTGTCGTGCCATCTTTCAGACGGATTCAAAATCGTGGAATGTGCGGGTTTTTAGCGGTTTTCGGAAAAAGGGAAACTGCTTCGACGCATTAGGGGGAGTGGTGCTTCGATGCTTTTTGCACCTTCGCCGAATATTTTTCTAGGCACTTATGAGGAGAAATTTGTAGTCGATACCGTAGAGAAAATACGCGATCCAAGCGCCTTCACAAATTCTAGCGGCCCTCACACCTGCGCCGGCGGTCCCTTCGGCTTCCCGCCATCCGGAGTCAATTCCGGACGCTGGTTACCGGGAACACCCGGATCCCGCTGCTTCTCCACTGCCCGCCGCGCGGCGGCCGCCTTCTCCGGGTCTATCCACGTATCCTGAGTCACGGTCGTCGTCTGCGTCGGCAGCGCCACCGCCGCCCCAGTCCTCTCCAGTACATCCATCAATTGAAGCAGCATCTCTTCTTGTGCCAGCAAATACAGCCCGTAATCCCGCTCCAAAATGTAGGCGTAGATCTCGACTTCCACACCGTTGTCTCCCAGCTTCAGCAAGCGCACGCGCGAAGTCGCCTCTTCCACTTTCCCGTTTTGCGCCAAGGCTTCTCGAATTTGCCCCAGCGTGTACCGGATATGATCCGGTGATAAGTCATATCGCAATCGCAGCAGCTGCTTGCTCAAAATCTTGTCGCGAAATCGAAAATTCTCCAGGGTCGCCGTCGCCACTGTGCCATTCGGAATCGACACCATCGTACGAAATTCGGTTCGCAGCTTGGTTGACCGCAATCCGATGTCCTCGACAACTCCCGTCTGATCCCCAATCTTGCAGGGGTCTCCGACCACGATGGCCTTGTCCGTCAAGATCGATATCCCGCCCAGCAAGTTCTCAAAGGTCTTCTGCGCGCCCAAACCGATCGCCAATCCGCCGATTCCCAAGCCCGCCAGCGCCGCGGTCACATTGACATCGAGAAAGTTGAGGTAGATCAGACCGATGACCAGGAAAATCAGTACGTTCAGAACGCGCAGCGCCAGCGAAGCCAGCGAGCGCTCCGCCAGTCGTCCCCGGTCAGTCAGTTGCTGGGAAATGCGGCGAAAAATCCACGCCGTGATATGGGTCAGCGCCCAGTACGCTCCAAACGCGATCAGAAACCAGATCAGCCATCGGTAATACTGGCGGTACAACAGGGATGTACCGATCTGGAATACGAAAATGTAGTGGATGAAAACGGCGGTCAGCAGCGCGCCCGGGCCGAATCGGCGATGCTTGGATTCGTCGGGAACCGGCAATCCGCGTTTTTGTAACGCAAAATGCCAGGCGCTACGCGCGGTCCGCGCCAGCACCCAGCCCAGCGCCATCGCAACGGGCACAAGTAGAACAATCGCCAGCCACTGCCACGACGGCATTCCCAGCGCTCGCGTCTTCACCAGGAACGAGGGCAGCTTTTGCGCCAGCCGCGGAAATCGCAGCGAATCATACGCGGCCGGCACCTCCTCCAAGGTCTTCTGCGAAATCAGCCAGATTTTGCCAAAATGCGGTTCATCTACGCGCACCAGCGTTAACGGGAACGACTCCGTGGTGCGCGCTCCGGCGACAGTGATCTCGTTCAGCAGCCGTCCGTCGTCGCCACGAACATCCGCATCCCTGCTGATGGCATCGAGCGTAGGGAATCTGGCGTTAAAAACTGCCAGCAAATGATCGACGAGTTCTTGTTCTTCGTTGGCGTCCGTGGCGCGGCGGTGAGCGGCCGATTGCAAATACTGCCGAGCCTGCAGCCAGTTCCCTTCCTGCGCCGTTCGCACAAATCCAATTACCGTTCCGCGCGGTGTCTCGCGCCCCAGTGGATCCACCGGAGGCGCCGTCTGTGCCGGTGTCGGCGCTTTCGGCGATAACGGGGTCACTTGCGCTGACGATCGCGATGCCGAACACAGAAACAGCGCCGTTGCCAGCCATACCGCGCTCAGCGTTCGCACCATTGTTGCCGTCGTTCCACGATGCACCGTCTGTGTCTCCGTCATACTTCTCACGTTGCTCCGCCAGGGCTGAATTTCGCCGCCCACTGCCGCAACAAGAATTGATCCGTCATCCCCGCAATGTAATCGCAAACAACCTCATGCCGGGCCTCCACCCGCGTCAATTCTTCATGGGAAGCGGGCATCGAACCCGGCGATTCCACATAGTAGACGAACAATTCCTCCAGGCAACGCACGGAGCGATCGCGATCCTCGGTAATCTCGGGGCGATCGTAAATATTCGCGAACAGAAACTTCTTCAGCTCGGCATTTCGCTTGCCGATTTCCTCGCTGAATCCCGCCAGGCGTCCCGTCGCGTTCCGCACATCGTCGGTCGACTGCACTCTGGCTTCCTTCACTCGCGCCGCGGTGGTCTCGATCAAATTCGTCGCCAGCAAGTCCACAACATCCTTCAACGCCTCGTTGAAGATCAGTTTCTCTCGTGCGCCAGGATACGCCGCCGCGACTCGCGAGTACGCTTGATCGAAAATCGGCACCGCTGCGCGCACCGCGTCCAGATCGAGCAGTTCGGCCTCCCGTGCATCATCCAGATCCGCGGTGTTGTATGCGATCTCATCGACGCAATCAATCAACTGAGCCTCCAGGGGAGGCCGCAAATCCAACAGGTATTCCGCTAGCTGCGGGAATTCCTGCGCCGCGTAATCCCGCGAGTGTTTGATGATGCCCTCACGCACCTCGAACGTCAGATTCAATCCCGCAAAATCCAGATAGCGCTGCTCGAACTGCTCCACAATCCGCAACGCATGCAAATTGTGATTGAAGCCGCTTCCTCGCCGGCGCATCAATTCGTTCAATTTCCGCTCGCCCGCGTGACCAAACGGCGGATGTCCGATGTCGTGCACCAGCGCCAGCGCCTCCGTAAGTTCGGTATTGAGCCCTAGCGCCCCGGCCACCGTTCGCGCGATCTGCCACACTTCCAGCGTATGCGTCAGCCGGTTGCGAAAATGATCGGAAAACCGCGTCGTGAAGACTTGCGTCTTCGCTTCCAATCGCCGGAACGCCCGGGCATGAATGATGCGGTCGCGATCCCGCGCGTATTCACTTCGATAAGGATGGGGTGCTTCCGGATAGCGCCGCCCGCGCGAATGCTCTTCGAACATCGCCCACGGCGCACGTGTCGCAACTCGATCGATGGGATAAACTCCGCGCGTCGGCGAAAGACCTGGCATGAAAAATCCCGTGCGCACCGCAACACGCGAACCAGACTCGCTCAGGACTTCGGCGTCACCGTATCCAACCCGCGATCCGCCTGCTCCGCAATCGTCGAGTCCGGGAACTCTTTCTTGATCTGCTGGTATACGTTCACGGCTTCCTTCGGATTCGTCTGCCTCAGCGCTCCGGCCATTTCCAGCAGTGCAAGCGGCCGCGGCACAAACGCCGACGGTTTGTCCGCCAGCGCGTGAAACAGCTTCACGGCATCGTCGGTCTTCCCGGTCCGCGCGTAAATCACCGCCATCTGATACTGCGCCATGCTTGCCAATTCCTTGTCGCCGCCAGAACTGATCTTCTTCAATTCCTCCAGCGCCTGATTCTGCTTGTCCAAATTCTCCAGGCACAGGGCTGCGTAGTACCGCGCCAGGCGCCCAGGATTCGTGCTCGGGTATTTGTCCGCCACCTTGGTAAACTTCGCCACCGCATCCGTCGATTTCGCGGTCTCGTCCGGGTACGACATCTCACTGGGATCAACCGGCTCCCCCGGAGCCGCCGGCCCTACGCGACCCGAATAGGCCTTCATCGCCTCGTTAAACGCCGCCGAAGCTGCGGCCGTCTGGCGGTCGTGATAAATGCTCCACCCGCCGTAGCCCAGCGCTACGACCAGTATCACCAGCATCACGATCAGCGACACCTGCTTGTGCGAAAACACGGCCTCCGCGCCATGCTCAATCGCGTCATGGATCTTGTCTGTCTTCAATTCTTTACGCGAAATATGCTCGGCCACGTACGCACTCCTAATTGATCGGGATGCATTTATCCTAGCACACCGGGACCCGCCAATCGCCGCAATCGCTGCGGGATCACCCGCCCTGCCTGACACGCGTCGTTACCTTTCCGGCATCCCTGTACCACGCCGCCCCCCGCCGCTCTGCGCAGCCTGTTATTTTCGACCCATGCAAGCTAGCTGTACCCATTGCGGCACGCAACACGTGCTCAAGGACACCGATGTCGGCACGCACCCCAAAGTGCAGTTCCGCTGCTCCCGGTGCGGCCGCCCCTCCATCGTGGAGAATACCCGCCGTCTAGACTCTACGATGGCCATCTCTCCGTTGCCGTCGTTCGCTCGCGCCAATTCTGGCGGCGTCAGCACGCTGTTGCTGGAGGAAGACGACACCTCCCAACTTCCCGCCACGAAAGCGATCGTCCTCACCGTGGTTGCCGGTCCCGATAAGGGCGCCGTCCACAAACTCACCAAGCCGCGTCTCATCATCGGCCGCGAAGGCTGCGACTTCGACTTGCAGGACCCCGAAATCTCGCGGCACCATTGCATCCTCGAAGTGCGCGGCGACTATGTTCATCTCCGCGACCTCGACTCCACCAACGGCACCTTCTACGAAGAAGAACGCGCCCGCGCTGCCATGCTCTCCAACAACTCCGAGTTCCGCATCGGCACCACCACCCTCCGTCTCACCTTCGAGCCAAAGTAATAGGCGTCACCTGTCGGTGATCAGGCCGTTCGCGCTTTGTCCCCGTAGGCCCGAAGCACGCTGCGCCTCATCCTGCCGAGGCCCTCGTCGTTTTGGCGGGCATTGACAACGACTCCTCAGCAGCTGTGAGATACTGCTCCCAGGTCGCATCCCCGCTCCGATGATCCGCATTTCCGCCTGCATCATCACGCTCAACGAGGAAGAAAATCTCTTGCGCGCGTTGGGCTCGCTCGTTGGCATCGCCGATGAAATTATCGTCGTTGACTCCGGCAGCATCGACCGCACCGAAGAAATCGCCCGCCAGCACAACGCCAAATTCTTTACCCGCACCTGGACCAACTACGCCGACCAGAAGAATTTCGCCGCGGAGCAAGCCGCCAACGACTGGATCCTCTCCATCGATGCCGACGAAGAACTCAGCAGCCCGCTCCACACTTCCCTCTGGAATTGGAAAAAGCACGCCCCACAGCTCACCGTCTACGAAATGGCCCGGCGCACTTTCTACCTCGGCGCATGGATCAGCCACTCCGGCTGGTATCCCGACTTCCAGCGCCGCCTCTACCGTCGCAACGCCGCCAAATTCTCCGGAATCATTCACGAATCGTTGCGCTTCAACGGCAAGCCCGGGCGTCTGGCGGGTGATCTGCTCCACTACACCGTCCGCTCGTTCGCCGAACACCAGGCCAACGTCGACGGCTACACCACCCTGGCGGCCCAGCAAATGTTCGCCCAGGGCAAGCGCCGCTGGCGCGGCGCGCTCTGGCTCGCCACGCCGTGGAGCTGGTTCCAGAATTTCGTCCTGCGCGGCGGCTTCCTCGACGGCTACCGCGGCGCGCTGATCTCGCAAATGGCGGCCCGCTCCGTGCGCCTCAAATACGCGAAACTCGGTCGCTTGATCGCCGCCAAGTCCAGCACCAAAGGTCGCGGCGAGGCCGCTACGTGAAGCCTCTGCTCGTCGATCTCGAAACCACCTGGCGCGGCGGCCAAAATCAGGCTCTGCTTCTGCTCAAGGGCCTTCTCGAACGCGGCCACCAACCCGAACTTGTCGCGGCCACAAATTCCGCGCTGGGCCAACGCGCACAAGCCGCCGGAATTTCCGTGCACTACGTTTCGCGTGGCCTTTTTCGCTTGCCGGCCGCGCAGAAAATTCGTCAACTCGTCAGCACCGGCCGCTTCGATTGCATCCACGCCAACGAAGCCCACTCCGTCTCCGCCGCTTGGCTCGCCGGGGCACACAAACACCTGCCATTCGTCATCTCTCGACGCGTCGGCTATCCCATCGGCAAAAGCCGCATCGCCCGCGCCCGCTACCAAGCCGCCGCCCGCATCGTCGCCAATTCCCAATGGGTCGCCGACCGGGCCGGCGCCTCCGGCGCACCGCGCGAAAAAATCACCGTGATCTACGAAGGCGCCGAAATTCCCCCGCGCTGCACTGCCGAACAACGCCAGACTGCGCGCACCCGCTGGAGAATCTCGCCAGACACTACGCTTCTCGGCTGCGTCGGCGTCCTTCTCCCCGATAAAGGCCAGGAATGGCTCATCCGCGCCCTCGCCGAGACCCGCAAGGAATTTCCCAGCGCCAAACTCCTCCTAGCCGGCGATGGACCCAGCCGCCCCCAACTCGAACAACTCGCCCGCGAACTCGGAGTCGCGTACTCCGTCGTTTTCGCAGGGTTCGTCTCCGACGTCGAAAACGTCTACGCCGCCCTCGACGTTTTCCTCCTCCCCTCCTTCTTCGAAGCCCTTAACAATTCCCTGTTAGCCGCCATGGCTTACGAAATCCCCAGCATCTCTTTCAACCGCGGCGCCCTCGGCGAAATCATCGAAGACGGCCACAGCGGCCTCCTCGTCGAAGCAGCCAACACTCCCGCCCTTCATTCGGCCATCGCAAAAATCCTCCGCGACCCAGCCGGCGCGAAAAAAATGGCCGAAGCCGGCCGCCAGCACATCATCGAAAATTTCTCCGCCAAAAAAATGGTCGAAGCCACCCTCGGCCTCTACGAATCCCTTGGCCTCAAGAATTTGTAGGGGCGACGCTTTAGCGCGCCCCCCAACATTGCGTCTTGCCGACGCCATTGTGCGCCAGCCTCGGGGCCGTGGGTTCTCTTGCTTTGAATTCAACTTCCTCGGCCCGGATAGCAGAGATTCGGGAACCGTCGCCTTTCTTACTCGCCTTTCTCCCGCGGCGCGAATCGCTTGCACCACGCGAGCCCTTAGCGATATTTTTTCCATAACCTGAACTCCTCCGTCCGAGCAGGCCGGATAAAAATTTAAAATAACCTTGTCGTCCAGTGAGGTCCATGATGCGCTCCCTATCCACAGTTCTGTGCGTGCTCACAATCGGTTGCACCCCGCTGTGCGCCCAACAACAAAGACCTGCCGAGCGCCCTCCCGACCTCTCCCTTACCGCCATCGGCCGCCACCATCACCCCATGGCCACCAAAAACAAATCCGCGCAGGACTACTTCGACCAAGGCCTCACGCTCATCTACGGCTTCAACCACGAAGAAGCCGCGCGCGCCTTCCAGCAAGCCGCCAAGCTCGATCCTGCTTCGCCGATGCCGCTCTGGGGCGTCGCTCTCGCCGTCGGCCCCAACTACAACCAGGACGTTGACGCTGAGCGCGAAAAGATGGCCTTTGAAACCATCACTAACGCCGCCAAGCTGGCGGAAACCGCGCCGCAATCCGAACGTGACTATGTCGATGCGCTCGCAGCCCGTTTTTCCGGTAATGCCAATCCCGACTACAAGAAACTCGCGCGCAACTACGTCGAGGCCATGAAGTCTCTCTCCCGGAAATATCCCGACGATCTTGACGCCGCCACCCTCTACGCCGACAGCCTGATGGCCCTCAACCCCTGGAAGCTCTGGAGCCTCGACGGCAAAGCCAACGACAACACCGAGGAAATCGTCACCGTCCTCGAATCCGTTCTCGCGCGCGACCCTCATCACGTCGGCGCCAATCACTTCTACATTCACGCCGTCGAAGCCTCTCTGCGTCCCGAGCGCGCCCTGCCCAGCGCCCGTCGCCTCGACACCATGGTTCCGCAGGCTGGTCACCTCGTGCATATGCCCTCGCATATCTACGCCCGCACCGGTTTTTACTATGAGGCCGCCAAAAGCAACACGGAAGCCGCCAAGGTCGATCGCGCGTACGCCCGCAAAACTGCCCAGGAAGGCAGCATGTACGACCTGATGTACCACAGCCACAACGAGCACTTTCTCGCCTCGGCGGCCTCGATGATCGGACGATACGCGGAAGCCAAAACCGCCGCCGACGGTATGGCCACGCGCCTCATGCCCCACGCCAAAATGATGCCGATGCTGGACACCTTCATCATGACGCCGCTGTGGGTCGATGCCCGCTTCAACAAATGGGACGCCATCCTCGCCCGCCCGGAGCCCTACAAGGAATTGCCCGGCACGCACGCCATGTGGCGCTACACCCGCACGATCGCCTTCGTCGCCCGGGGCGAAAAAGAAAAAGCCGCCGCCGAGCGCGCCGAATTTGCCAAAGAAACCGCGGTCTTTCCCGCTGACGCAAATATCGGTGAATTCAATAAGGGCTCGGATGTTCTAAGGCTGGCGGGCCATGTGCTCGACGCACGCCTAGCGATGGCCAATGGCGACAAGGAAGGAAGCGTTTCTCATTGGCGCGAAGCCGTCGCCGCGCAAGATACCCTCAACTACGACGAACCGCCCGACTGGTATTACCCGGTAAGAGAATCTCTGGGCGCCGCGTTACTCAACGCAGGCCAGGCAACCGAAGCCGAAAAAATCTTCCGCGAAGACCTGCAACGCAATCCCAGAAATCCGCGCACCCTGTTCGGCCTGACCCAAGCCCTGAAAGCCCAAAACCGCAACGCCGACGCCGCCTGGACCGACTCCCAATTCAAAACCGCCTGGAAATCCGCCGAAATCCAACTCCGCATCCCCGACCTCTAGCGCGCAGATCGACTCTGCCGTTGGTCGCTACACCGTCTCAGGTCTGTGCTGTTCATGTACGGTACTGGTTCTTGATGTCGGCGCCATGGGCAAGGGCTGGTTTGAGTGTGCCCTAGTAGCAAGCCGTCATCCAGGCGCCACCGGCCCAGCTCCAGTACGCGCTAGTGGCAAACTGTCCTGCTGAGTGCATCCGACAAAGATGCGCGAAGGACCTCAACGTAGACTCGGCCCAAGAGAGCAATGCGAGCGAGTACGAAGCACGCATACGCACGGATCAGAACTGATACAGCACCAGCTTGCAGATACGCGCCATCCTCGAAAAATTCCGATCCAGCGTAAAAACGCTTGCGCCGTGCTCCAGCGCTATCGCGGCGATTAAGGTGTCGATCGTTGTAAGCGAAATGCCCCGCGCCCGTCCCGACCGATAAATCCTTGCCGCTTCCCTATAGGTCTCATACCCCATGGGTTCCAACAAATCGCACTGTGCCAGAAGCCGCTCGATAAGTCCGGCATCCCTGGTGAGCCCTTGCAAAACCTCGGCGACGACCACTCCAGTAAGGGCGAACGGCTCACTGTCTTCAATCATCCTGCGCAGTTCCGCACCCGCGCGTCCGGCAGAGGAACTGAAAAAGTCCACCCACACGGAGCTATCGACCAGGATCAAACGCGATTTCTTCGGGATGCCCTCAGATCGCCTTTCCAGATGCCCGACCGGTAATAGCGAAGCATTCCTTTACGAGTCTCGGATCGCACCAGCAAGTCCAGAGCCCGGTCCACGATCTGGCGCTTCGTCTTCAGTCGCGTAAGTTTGCGCGCTTTTCGGATCAACCCTTCGTCGATATTGATGTTGGTTCTGCTCATAATGAGATTATACACCATTTTTCTCAGAAATGGTGTATGAGTTGCCCAGCATTGATCTCCTCGATTTTCGGATCTTCGTTCCTGGCAGCCCAAAAAGAATGAAGCGCCGTGCGGCCTTCTCTTCCGCGCGGCGCTTCAACTCCTATACTTTTGTTTGCACCAGTTATGTATCTTCCTTTGTTCCAGGCGTTCCCCTCCTATCCGCCCTGCCGTTGGGCCGAGCTTTTATGATTGAACTACCCATCGCCCTGTGGGCTCGAGGAACTCCACGCCAATTGCATAGCCGTCGCCATGCAGTGGTTGGCAGTAGGCCACTCGCGCTGAGGAGCGAAACTCTCCGGTGCGCGACGCGAGTGTCAACGACTCGCCTTTGTCCCATCGGCGCACGCTCACCACGCGCGCGCCTCGCGCACTCACATTTTCCGTAAACGTCGATTCCGACCCCGGCGTGTTGCGATGTCCATCCAGAACCACCGGAATCTCCATCGGAATCCGCCGTTCCACGCGATGAAAGCTGAACGTGCCCTTGTGAGCCATCGCTGGTCATCCTCACATGCACGCGGCTATCCGCGTCAGATTTTGAATATTTCCGCTGCCGCCGCGGTTCTTCATGCCGTACAGCGCGCGGTCCGCGGCGCCCAGAAGCTGCTCCGCGGTGTTGCCGTCGTCTGGGAACGAAGCCACGCCCGCGCTCACCGACAGCGCCGGTTTCTCGGGCTCCGCTGCCAGCCGTTCACGAATTCGCGCCACCACCCGCGACGCAACCTCCGAGCCCGCTTCCGGCAGAACCAGCGCAAACTCGTCGCCACCGTAACGCGCCGGCGTATCGATGGCCCGGCAGTGATGCGACAAAATCTTGCTCAACCGCACCAGCGCGCGGCTTCCCGTCAAATGCCCGTACTGATCGTTGATCAGCTTCAACCCGTCCATGTCCAGCAGCACCACCGCGAAAGGCCGCTGCGTGCGGTTGGAACGGTCCAGCTCGGTCTCCAGCACGTTGATCAGACGCCGGTAATTCGCCAGGCCGGTCAGCGAATCACTCACCGCCATGGAGTGCACTTGTTCGAAGAGCCGCGCCTGCTCCAGCAAAGCGCCGCAGAGAATCACCACGTAGCTCGCGGTCTTGCACACTTCCGCGACAAAAAACGGCCCATCAAAAAGGTGCCGTGAAAACGTAGCCGCGGCATGGCAGACCACGTTCAGCGTGGCCACCACAAACAGCGAATATTCGTAGAATCCCGAGGTGTTCTTTACGCGCTTGCCGGTCGGCTCCAGCCGCTGCCGGAAGCAAATCGCGGCGGCCACGAACAGCACGCCCGGGAGCAAATCCCAGGGACGAGAGAAAATCTTCGATGCGTGCGCCACCGGAGAGGCCGGCGCAGCCAGAAATGCCGCCGACGTGAGGTACGTCGCCAGCAGCACTACCAGCACCGCCAGCGCGGTTTCGCGGCTGGGTTGCCGAGCGGTCGGGAGGTACCGCTCGACGCCAATCGCCGCCAGCAGCATCACTGCCAGCAGCGTGCGGCTGACCATCCAGCCCATCGGGACTGCGGTCGGCGCCGCGTGCCCTGCCTGCATCATCGAGTTCAGCGTGAAGTAGCCGATGGTCTCGATGATTCCGGACAGGGCAAAGCCGAATGCCAGAATCAGTGCCGTGCGATCGTGCGTACCGCGGAAGCGCACCAGCGCGTTGGCGGCATAGCAGAAGCTGATCAGCGTGCCGCCGACTTCCAGGTATAGATACACCTGCGGGCTGCCGGACACTCCGGCATGGCGAAGGTAGAAGATGCCACCGAAGAACAGCACCACCAGGGCTACACAGGAAACCGACCACAGCTGCGTCCATTCGCGCGAGCCGGCCTGCGTGACGCTCTCGGCAGCCGCATCAGACGCGCGCCGGGATCGCCCCAGAAACCCGATGATTTTGCCCCAACCGCCCAAGAAAGCCCCCAAGACACCGACAAAAGCCTGCGAATCCGGAAGGAATGCACGTCGCTCGCCTTTCTTGGGTGCAATGTAGCCATCCGTAAATCACTGGAAACGCTACATTTAAGGGAATGGCGTAAAGAGACGCGAAAGTTCGCGAGACAGGATGGAAAGTGTTTCGAGGCGGGGAATGTCCAGCTATCTAATTCATTTTTGGACACTTAGTACCAAAAAGTGTCATGTACTAGTGAGATTCAGCCAGGTCTCATAATGAGATGTGTCTCACTAAAGTGGGAAATGCGCCCTCGATGCCACGACGCGGCCTCTTTCTCAACCTTGCGAGCGCGTCAACGTCGTGCCTAGCGGCTGCAGGCCGACACTGTTCTGGGCTGCGACGGTGTTCTAGGCCATGTTGCGGCCGCTTTCCCAAGCGCGCACCTTTCGCAGCTAAACCTTTGGCTTCGGCGCCGGCAACTCGCGCGCCGCAACGATGTCCGCGAATCCGCAGGCCTTGTGTGAGCCATCGCAGAACGGCTTGTTGGCCGAGTGCCCGCAGCGGCATAGCCCGATCGCGGTGCGCCCCGCAAGGCCAAACGGGCGTCCTTCTGGATCCACGATCTCGAAGTCCCCCTCAATACGGATCGATCCGTTGTGATTCACCGTAACCTTGGTCGCAGCCATCTTCTCTCCTGCAGCTATCGGACGCAGTTGTAGGGGCGCACTTTACGTGCGTCCCTGCCACAAAAGCAATCCCATTCACAAACGTAAACTCGACTGGCGAAGACCGATGCCATTACTTCCGCCGAACCAGTTCTCTGCGACTTGTCAATACTTCGGCACCGACGGATCGACCTGATCGGACCAGGCGAGAATGCCGCCGGTCAGGTTGTGAATCTTGCGGAAGCCGGCTTTCTTCAGGAAGTCGACGGCTTCGGCGGAACGCTTGCCGCTTCGGCAGTGAGCGACGATTTCGCGTGACGAGTCGAGTTCGTGGACGCGGCGCGGCAGTTCACCCAGCGGGATCAGCTTCCCCTTCAAATTGCAGATCTGGTATTCGTGCGGCTCGCGCACATCGAGAATGAAGATATCATCGCCTTTGTCGAGGCGCGCCTTCAACTCCGTTGGCAGCATTTCCGGCACTTTCAGGTCGGGGGCCTCGGCTTCTTCGCCGCGAATTCCGCAGAATTGGTAGTAGTCAATCAGCTTGGTGATGGTCGGGTGCGAACCGCACACCGGGCAGTTGGGATTCTTGCGCAGCTTCAGTTCGCGGAACTTCATTCCCAGAGCATCAAAGAGCAACAAGCGTCCAACAAGGCTGTCGCCGCTCTTCAGGATCAGCTTGATCGTTTCCATCGCCTGAATCGAGCCTACGATTCCGGGCAGCACGCCGAGGACGCCGCCTTCGGCGCACGAAGGAACCAGGCCTGGCGGAGGCGGTTCGGGATACAAGCAGCGATAGCACGGGCCACCCGGCATGCCAAACACCGTGACTTGCCCCTCAAAACGGAAAATGGAGCCGTACACGTTGGGCTTGCCCAGCAGGATGCAGGCATCGTTGACGAGATAGCGCGTGGGAAAATTGTCCGTGCCGTCGACAACGATGTCGAAATCCTTGAACAACTCCAGAGCGTTATCGCTGGTCAGCCTGGTTTCAAACGTCTCGATCTGAATGTCCGGGTTCAGGCTCGACAGCCGCGCGCGAGCCGATTGCGCTTTCGACTTGCCGACGTCGCTCGAGCCAAAGGTAACTTGCCGCTGGAGGTTGGTGACATCCACGACGTCGAAATCGACGAGGCCGAGTCTGCCTACGCCTGCAGCAGCGAGATACAGCCCCAGCGGCGCGCCAAGCCCGCCGGTCCCTATCAGCAGAACTTTCGAGTTCTTGAGCTTCAGCTGACCGTCCATGCCGACTTCTGGCATGATCAGGTGGCGGCTGTAGCGCAGGATTTCTTCGTTCGATAGCGTCGCGGTATTTGCGCCTGGGGCGGCTTGCGGAGCCGGCGATTGAACTTTGGTAGCCATTACGTTTCTCCGGAGAAATCTAATCTATTAGATGCGGCCGCCGGCGATGGACGGCACAATACTGATGGTGTCGCCGTCTTTGGTCGGCGTGGCTTCCTTCGACAGGTAGCGGATGTCTTCGTCGTTGACATACACGTTGACGAAACTGCGGAGCTTGCCGTCTTCGGTGAACAGGTGCTTCTTCAAGTCGCCGAATTGCGTGGTCAGCTGGCCGAGCGCTTCGCCGACGTTGGCGGCAGTCACTTCGGTCGAATCGCGCTTGCCGGCGTAGACGCGAAGCGGTGTGGGGATGATCACTTTAACGGGCATTGCCGTATCTCCTCTAAATCACGAAATCGAAATGGATCGAAGAACAGAGGCGCGGGAGCAGGGACGCCTTCAGCAGATATTGGAGCATCGACAACAACCAGTCATATCGGTTACCACAGCCTCTCGAGGTCATCCAGAGTCTACAAGCGAACGGGCCGCTTGACTACTTGGCGGCGGCTTCGCGAATCTCCAAATCTTCCGACGTGTAGCCGGTGCGGTCATCGTTCAGGCGCCAGCTGGTCATGTACTGCGGTTCGCCGTTGGCGACGCTGACGATGATGTAGCTGTACCACGGCCAGGCGTGATCCTGATCGAACTGGCTGGGCTTGGCGGGATGATCGGGATGCGAATGATACCAGCCGAGCACGTCGACGCCTTGCTGGCGCGCGGCTTTCTCAGCATCGCGGACGTCTTCGGAAGTTACTTGGAACCGATTGCGCGGCGAATCGTCGCGGCGATTGACCAGCGGAAACAGCGCGGTGATCTCGCGAACGTCGTCCGAGATCTCCTTGCCCAGCAGGGCGCCGCAGCATTCATGCGGGTAAGTTTCGGCTCCATGCGCGCGAATCTTGCTGGCGACTTCGCTGCTTAACCTCGCTTTAAGTCCGTCCGCTGTCGGTCCGTTCACCATGGTCAGTATTCTTCCCAGAATCGTTCGCTGAGATATTTTGTGCCGGAATCGGCAAAAACGGTAACGATCACGGCGTGCTGGTCTGTCGGAATTTTCTGCGCGACTTTAAAGCAGCCGATCAAGGCGGCTGCCGCGCTGGGACTTGCCAGCAAACCTTCTTCGCGCGCCAGACGTTTCACGACGCGATAGGATTCTTCGGTATCGACTGCCAGATTTTCATCGGCCAGCTTGGAATCATAAATTGACGGAACGATGGCCGTTTCCATGTGTTTCCAGCCTTCGAGTCCATGGAAAGAAGCGTCGGGCTGCAGACTGATGCAGCGAATGGCCGGATTGAGTTCTTTGAGGCGACGCGTGGTTCCTACGAAAGTGCCGCTGGTGCCCAGTCCCGCGACGAAGTGGGTGATGCGGCCACCAGTTTGTTCCCAAATTTCGTTTGCCGTGCCGCGATAGTGCGCCTGCCAGTTCGCAGGATTGCTGTACTGATCGGGATAAAAATATCGTTCGGGATCGTCGGCGACCATTTTCTTGACGCGATGAATGGCGCCATCGGTGCCTTCGTCGCCAGGAGTAATCACCAGTTCGGCGCCAAACGCGCCGAGAATTTTCTTGCGCTCATGGGACGCGCTGTCCGGCAGGCACAGGGTGACGCCGTAGGCGAGCGCGGCGCCGACCATGGCGTAGGCGATGCCGGTATTGCCGCTGGTGGCGTCGATGATGCGCTTACCCGGAGTCAGCGCTCCGCTTGCAAGGCCGGCCTGGATCATGCTGAGAGCTGGGCGGTCTTTGACCGAACCGCCAGGGTTGAACCATTCCGCCTTGGCGGCAAACTCGACATTGGGGAAGTCGCGGCCGATGCGCTCCAGCCAAAGCAGGGGCGTGTTGCCAATGCAGTCGAGGACGGAGCGGCCAACCTCGCCTGGGGTCGGCTTCGGTCCGGCATGCGCGAATTGTTTTGCGATGGACATGGGAGGGTTGGACGGTCAGGTGAGTGAGTTGGGGACCCGTGGCCCGATTTTTTGTAACTGCGGAATATAAAGGAGTTTAAGTCGTTTAGAATCAATAGTTACGTAAGTGCGGATTCTAAAGGGGTTAGCCGGGGCATTGGGTTGGCCGGAGTCAGGCGCCTTTGCCAAAAGGGCTGACGGACCAACGCTGTTCATCGCAGGATTATGATAACTCATAAGTTACTCTTTGTCAAGCACTTAGTGGTACTCGTCAAAGGCGACCATTCTACTCCGGTATTGGATGCGGGGGACGGGTCCGGCGATATTTTGGGTGGGAGGCAGCTGCGGTAAAACAAGAACCAGCGGGGTGCGGAGCGCTGGGTGTTGGAGACAACCACGAGGGCGAATGATTCGCTGGTGCGGAAATCACTCCGTCATCATCACCGAGGGGGTGATGGATCGGTCCAAGACCTACATTGTAGACGTGACGACAAACGAATCGATGGTGGTAGCAGAGTCGGCGGGACTATACATACCCTCATGCTCGGCCGATGCCAAATACCTGGCCAGCTCGGTCTTAAACGGAAGGAAGTTGCGGCTCTTCGAATTTGCATCGAAAAAGTGGTCGGACCTCGCCAGTCAGGACATCGGCCTTCCGCAGTGGTCGGCGGATAGCAAATACATTTACTTCGATTCTGGAACGAGCAAGGACCTGGCGGTGCACCGCGTGCGGATTGCGGACGGAAAGATCGAGCGAATTGTCAGCCTGGAGAATTTCCGGCGGGTTGTGCAGCCGTGGGTCGTGGATGGGGCTGGCGCCGGACGGATCGCCGCTGCCGCTGCGCGACATCGGCAGCCAGGAAGTGTACGCGCTGGATTTCGAAGCTCCCTAGAACCTAGATAATTCACACGCCCCCTGATGTTTTGAAGAAACACCGAGCGGCTCTCGCGACTTGCAGGCGCTGCTCAATCGGATTGGAGCGCGGGTGTGGGCCGTTGTGGCGTCGTTCGGATCCAGGCTTCGGCGGCGATCAGGTGGAGGGTGAAGCCGATCCAGAAGGCGGCGCCGAAGAATTCGCGAGGGGTGAGGTGGGAGAGGCGGCTGGTGGCGAAAAAGATGCCCACTATGGGACGGATGGTGGCTACTGCGAGGCCGGTCGAGAAAGCGCGGATCATCCATTGGCGGTGCAGGGTGATTTCGCGGCGGCGGATATGCCAGAAGGCTTTGCCGAGCGCGAAGAGGAAGAAGCACCCGAACAGCGTGGTGGCCGCGGCCTGGTTGACGCCGCCGATGGCGGGCATGGCGAAGCTCATGACCAGCGCGGAAATACCGATGATGGCAGCGCAGACGAGGAAGATTCGACCGGAAATGCGGTGCCATTGCGGGTGGTTAGCGCGGAGGGTGGAGTTGAACTGGAGTGGCCCCAGGATCATGAAGAGAATGCCAGGAACGATGTGGATGAGTGTGAGGTATGGGAAGCCGACGAAGATGTCGTCGAGCCCGGCGAATTGCGCGGCTACCGGATTGGTTGGCGGTGGTGAAGGACGATAGCCGTGAAGGGCGCTAGGCAGGACGTGGGTGATCCGGCGGGTGGCTACAGCTATGCCGATGCAGGCGAGGAAGATGACGGCGGGCCAAAGGGCGCCGCGAAGTTTTATCGCCAACCTCATAGTGAATACTACGTTTCGCAGATGGACTTGCTTTCAGATGACGAACGCCTGTGCCGCTGAACGTCGTGTCGCATCGCTCATTTGCGAGTTCGGTTGCCCGTCCGGTTTGACGATGCGGCCGCAACATCGTCGATGATGTCCGCCAAAGCCCGACGGAACTTCGACGGCTCGGAAACGGTGAGACGGCGAACTTCGAGCGATTTCAGCATTTTTTCCACGTCATCGAAGTTGTAGCCGGGGTTCAACTCGCCAGGACGCAGGTAGTAGAAAAGACATGCGCAGCCAGACTCCAGCTGAAGGCGCTCGGGGCGGGTACCGGCCGGAAATTGCAGGCGGCCAGCTGCGGCGACCAACACGACATGCAATGCGCCTTGGGAACCCAGGTCACAGCCGGCCGAATCCGAGGCCACCTGTGTCAAGGAGCGACGAAAGAAGTTGGCGGTGTCCTTCCTTTTTTCCAGCGCGTTCACGTCAATGGTGAATTGATCCAAACCTGTCATGGACCGCTGCAGGGCGTCCCAATCCAAATCCGCGACTGCGACGCGGTCAAGAATCGTACGCAGGCGCAGCATGTCCAGGGAGGTGACACGGACGCATCCGCGCTGCGGCGCCAGATGGGAGAGAACGCTGCCAATTTGAAGGAGACGGCCAACGGCTTGGCGATAGGCCTGTGCGGAGGGTTTGCGCCTCTCCTCGGGATCGGTCCATCCGGAGAAATCCAGGATTAAGTCGACCTGCACGGGGCGGTCGGTCGATATAGGCAGCCACTCGCGGCCGTGCCCCAAAGGCCACGATTGGTCATCGGTGGGTCCGACGTAGGGAACCGGGCGAGCGCGAAAGGGAGGGCTGACTGAGTCGAGTTTGCGTGAATCAGCCGGAACGTCTGCAAGAAACTCGATTGGAGGGAGATCGCGGTCGAGGTGCGGCAGAGGATCGTCTTTCGGCGGCCGCACGACAAGCGGGCGCTGCCAAATGTTGCGGTTGTGGTGAACGGAGTCGTAGGCAATCACAGCGACGGTGTAGCTGCCGGAACGAAGATATAAACCGGAATCAAACTGGATGGCGATCTCGGTATCCAGCGTGGATGACAGGGCAAAGTGGTTGTAGTTTTCGCCAGGCAGCCAGTGTCCTTGGTCGTCAGAGACCTTCACGAAGAAATGCAGATCAGGAGGGGTAACGTCGCGATGAACAAGGTCCGCGTCGACAGTGGCGCGGATGTGGACCAAATGGCGCTGTTGAAAGGTCAGACGAGGCCGAGAGACGCGTACCTTCCAGCGGAAATCCTGCCGATCCGGACCGCGGAGCCATTCATCAATGGGCAAAGGGGGGCGGGTTTCGGATGTTTGAGCCGAAGCAGGGACCGCAAGACAAGTGGTCGCAAGAAGAGCCAGCGGCAGGGCGAGCCGGTGAGCGGCCATTCTCATTTCCAATGCGGATGATCACATATACGGGCCTCAGGCGCCGCAAAGAAAAACGACGAATGGGCCACTGAGTCAGTACGTGCGTTCTGGCAGCACTTTACAGATGGGTGCGGGTTCATTAGGCTAGTCGAACCATGTGGAATGTCGAAGAGAAGTTTTCGCCGAAGGCGATTGAGAGTTTGGCGGCGCTGGGGTTTGCCGTCGGGAGCACGCGGGGCGTGGTGCGCGTGGAGAAGTACGGGTCGGGGGCGGAGTTTCGCAAGGGGACGGATGGATCGTTCCAGATGACGATTTTGCCGACGATCATGCTGAAAGGGCAGTTCACGCGCTTGTGGGATGCGGGATATCAGAAATTTTTGCTGACCGATGACGGATTGAAGGTGCCGGCGCTGGCTTCGCATCTGCTGAACCTGCGAAAGTTCAATGAGGAATTGCGGACGGCACTGGGCGTGCCGACTTTTTATAATGAGGCGTTGGGGTCGGTGAGCCAGGTGTCGGTTTATGACCGGGTGAAGGGGCGGCTCGGGGATGTGCCCGACAAGACGGTTGGAGCCCATTCGGAGAGCGATGGGCATTAGCCGGCGACGCTGTCTCCGCCAGTTGTGGTGAGATTTTCTTCCGTGACGTTTTCCCGTCAGGCCAAATCCGCGATGAAATAGTGGCGACTAAAGTTGCTGTCGGCGCCCAACAGTCCCTAACGTTGAGCGCGACGCAAGCCCGAAGAGTCTGCGCTAGTCAGCAGGCACTGAGGGATCAATGGTGGCGAACGATGTTTCGCCTTCGAGCGCCGCGTACAAGCGGCCGCTTACTTGGTCAACTGCAAGAGCATAAGGATTTTTGCCGACATGGAAGGTTTTCGTTGCCACATTGCGAGCACCGTCGATCATAGTGACCGAGTGTCCATGCACGTTGGCTACGTAAATTCGATTGGTTTTGGAGTCGATCACAATTCCCTGCGGTGATTTGCCCACGTGGATGGTAGCGACGACCCGTTGATTGGCGCCGTCTATGGTGGTGACGGTGTCTTCGCCGTGGTTCACCACGTAAACGAGTCCGGTGGCGGGATTTAGCGCGACAGCACAGGGAATCGCGCCGGTAGGAATCGCTCTGACTTTGGTCGAGCCTTCCTCGACCACCAGTAGCTCGGCGCTTCCTGCCTTCGTGGCGAACACCCTGCCGGTTGCTTGATCGGCCAGGGTTCCCCAGACGTGCATTCCGTGGAGCGGGATTTTGGCGACAACGGAGGGCTTACTGTCCAGAACAGTAAGATTTGTGCTCTCCCAGCCGACCAGGTAGGCGCGATCGCGCTGGGCATCCACGACAATCGAGTCTGCTGAACCTGCCTTAATCGTGGTGGTCGCGTTGGTCTTGCCGTCGATCAAGGTGATGACATCGCTGAAGGTATTGGAAACAAAAATCTTGTTCGCTACCGGATTCACGGCAAGAACGTAGGGCAGCGCGCCGACGTCTATGTTTGCGGCCAGTGCATCATTTGCACCATCAATTACGCTGACGGAACCGCTGCCATTGTTTGCGACGTAGATGCCATTGGTGGCTTCGTTGATTGCGAGCGCCACCGGCGACTTCCCTACTTTTATGGTCGCTGTCGTTTTCTTTCCGGGATCATAGACGACTATGGCGTCCTGGGATTCCGACACAGCATAAGCTTTTCGCGTTTTCGCGTTCACCGCAATCGCGCGCGCGGCGTTGCGCAGGGATGTGGATGACTCCTGCGCCGGAAGCGGTGCAACGGTCGCTGTTGCGCCGACGACCAGCACGCTGACAACAAGAACTTTCCGGGTGAGTATTCGCAATGGCATTTTGTTATAAACATCCTTCGCTTTTCAAGGCTCGTTCGAGTGAGGATCATCGCAATGCTGCGTAGCCGTCTTCAAGCACGGTTTTTGTTCGGCATGCTCACGGCGATTCTCGCGATGTCGACGATGGCTTCCGCGAATGCGCAGAGCCGCTCGCCGGAATTCAAAGTGGTTGCGCTGGCCGAGGAAAACAGCATTCACCGGCCGTTTGTGGATGCCGCGAAGACCTGGCTGGCCAAGGAAGCGGCTGCGGACAATTTTTCCATCGATTACCTCCACAACACAGCAAAAATCGACGAAGCGTTCCTCTCGGGCTACCACTTGTTCCTGCAGCTGGACTACCCGCCGTACATGTGGACCGCGAAGGCTGCGACGGCATTCCAGAACTACGTCGAAAAGGGCAAAGGCGGGTGGATCGGATTTCACCACGCAGGATTGCTTGGAGAATTCGATAACTATCCGATGTGGCGATGGTTTTCCGATTTTCTTGGCGGCATCCGCTATGAGAATTACATCGCGACATTCGTAACGGCGAAGGTGAAAGTGGAGGATAGCAAGCATCCGGTGATGCGAGGGCTGCCGACAACGTTCACCATCGATCGCGAAGAGTGGTACACGTGGGACAAGTCACCGCGGCCGAACGTGCATGTGCTCGCGGCGGTGGATGAGGGCACCTACACGCCCGACTCGAAAATAAAAATGGGCGGAGATCATCCGGTGGTGTGGACGAACGAGCACGTCAAGGCCAGAAACGTTTACATTTTCATGGGGCACCGCGGCGAGCATTTCCAGAACAAGGATTTCACGACGTTGTTTCACAATTCCATCGTGTGGGCGGCGCATCGATGACGAGGCCTGTTGCGACCTCAATTCTGGGATTCCTGGCGGTTTTCTTCGCTGCATCCGCATATGCGGGGCAAACTCAAAGGCCCGCGCCGCACGCTCTTGCGGTGTATACCGACAAAGGCGAGCAGGATCACATCGATTTCGCGAATGACGCGCGGAAATTTCTCTCTGACCTCGGAAAACGAAAGAATTTCACGTTTGAATCCACGACGAACTGGGATGAAGTCACGGCGGAAAGGTTGAAAGGCGTCCAACTGCTGGTGTGGCTCAACGACTTTCCACATACGCCGGCGCAGCGCAAGATTTTTGAGGAGTACATGGCGCACGGCGGAGCGTGGCTGGGGTTTCACGTTGCCGCCTACAACGACGAAAGCACGGATTGGCCGTGGTTCGTGGACTTTCTCGGGGGCACGGTGTTCTTTGGGAACAATTGGCCGCCGCTGCCGGCCAAGCTGGTGGTGGATGATCGCGCCCACGCGGTAACCCAAGGGCTTCCGGCGATGGTGCATGCGCCAGCAAATGAGTGGTACATCTGGAAGCCCAGCGCGCGACTGAACAAGGATGTCCGGGTGCTGTTGACGCTGGCGCCGGAGAATTATCCGATTGGCTTGAAGGATACGATTACCGGCGGGGACTGCCCGGTGGTGTGGACGAATACGCGTTGGCGGATGCTGTACATCAATATGGGGCATGGTGACAAGATTTTTGAGAGTGCGCAGCAGAATCGGTTGTTTGAGAATGCGGTGGGGTGGTTGATCGCGCGGCGGTGAATCGGGGAGTTCCGGACAATAAAAGCAATTCCCTCACCACCGTTCGCGAAAGCGCGACCGGGTTGGGATGAGGGTTGCACTGTGGGTTGAGCTATGGACCGCGCACAGCCAGGAATGGCTGTGCCACCAAATCTGAGCGGTTTGCTTTTTGGTTCTGGGGAACCAACAATATGGTTGTCGCGATTAGTGGTCGCGGGGTGGGCCGCGATAAGGTGAAATGCCATGCCTGACGCTGTGATTGTTTCTGCTGTGCGCACGCCGGTGGGGCGTGCTTATAAGGGGGCGCTGCGAACTACGCGGCCTGATGATTTGGCTGCGCTGGCGATCAAGGAGGCGCTTGCGCGGGTTCCGGCGATCGATGCGAAAGAAATTGACGACGTCATCCTGGGCTGCGCGATGCCGGAAGGCGAGCAAGGGATGAATGTGGCGCGCATCGCGGCGCTGCGGGCTGGATTGCCGGTTGAAACTTCGGCGATGACGATCAATCGATTTTGCTCTTCGGGATTGCAGGCGATTGCGCTGGCGGCGGAGCGGATTCGCGGTGGGTCGGCGGAAATCATTGTGGCAGGCGGGACCGAATCGATGTCGCTGGTGCCCATGGGCGGGAACAAGATTTCACCGAATCCGTGGCTGGTGGACAATTATCCGGACGCGTACATCAACATGGGGCTGGGCACGGAGAATATCGCGCGGAAATTCCGCATTGGGCGGGAGCAGGCGGACCACTTTGCAATGGAATCGCACAACAAGGCGGTAGCGGCGATTGCGGCGGGCAATTTCAAGGATGAAACGATTCCGGTGGAAGTGAAGATCACGGCGGTGCCCAACGGGAATGGCGCTTCGGCGAAGTCGAAGGCAGCGGTGAAAGCGGCGACGCAGACTTTTGCGTTTGAGACGGATGAACTTCCTCGAGCAGATACGTCGCTGGACGCACTGGCGAAGTTGAAGCCAGCATTTCACATGAAAGGTACAGTGACGGCGGGAAACAGCTCGCCGATGAGTGATGGAGCTGCTGCCGCGGTGATTATGAGCGAGATGCGAGCAAAGGCGCTGGGGCTTGCGCCGATGGCGCGATTTGTTTCATATGCGACGGCGGGTTGTCCGCCGGAAGAATTCGGGATTGGGCCAGTGTTCGCGATTCCGAAGGCCCTAAAGCTTGCAGGGCTTTCGCTGAACGACATGAGCGTGATTGAGCTGAATGAGGCATTTGCCGCGCAATCGCTGGCGGTGATCCAGCAGGCAGGGTTGGAGGCCTCGCGGGTGAATCCCAATGGCGGCGCAATCGCGCTGGGCCATCCACTGGGGTGCACGGGAGCGAAGCTTACGGCCACTTTGATCCGGGATTTGAGACGCAAGAATGGGCGCTATGGCATGGTGACTATGTGCATTGGCGGCGGCATGGGGGCGGCGGGAATTTTCGAACGGATGTAGCGAGTATAGTGATAGCTGATGCTGGAGTGATCGTGGCGTGGAAAAGGCCTTAGGCCTGAAGGCCTGAGCTACAGCGGCGGTGGTGCAACTTCGCGGGCTTGGCGCGCGTTTAACTTGTAGTCCTGCCGGGAGCATCGTAGGATTCCGTGCCCGTGAAACCAGCGTTACTTCTCTTATGTGCGGCCGTACCGGCTCTGGGTACTCACAGCCCGGCGCGAGCTGCAATGCCCGCCGCGCAGAGCACATCGCAACAGACTTCCACTGGGCAAAATCCCTCGCCAGCCAGTTCTACCGCACAGACGAGCGAAGATGGTGCGGAAACACCACCACCTGACTCGCAGCAGACGCCGTCGCTGGAACAACAACAACAGACAATTCAAGAGCGCGTGGTGTCGCTGCGAGATGAACCGCATCACCAGCTGATTCTGCAGAATGATTTTGCGAACATTTATAGGGTCGCGGTGCCACCGAACGACTCGACATTGATGCACCGGCACGACCTGCCGTATCTGGCGATCAATTTTGGCGCGGGCAATATTACGAACATGGTGCAGGGACAGAAAGAAACGACGTTGATCCTGCGGGATGGGCAGGTGATTTATTCGCCCGGCGGATTCGCGCATGTTGCGCGGACGAATTCAGGGTCGGCTTTCCGAAACGTCACGGTGGAACTGGTGAAGCCGCAAGGCACGGCGCGGAATTTGTGCAAGCAAGTTGTTGCCGGGCCGCTGGCTTGTCCGCAGGAACAACAGCAGGTGGCGTCGGCGAAGGGAGCCGCCTCAAAGAAGAAGTCTGCCGCCGGGGATGCGGATGATGTGGCGCCGTACTTCGAGACGGACGAGGTGCGGGTGGAGGTGGTAACAGTGTCCATGCAACGGGAGTACGTGGACGAATCGCCGAAGGAGAATGCCCTGCTGGTGGCGATGACCAATTCGAACATGAGTGCCGAGGTCGGCGGTCATAACGCGTCGTTCCTACATAGCGGAGATATTTTGTGGATGCCTGCGGGGGAGGCCCGCAAGGTAAACGATTTTCTGGGCACGCGGTCGAATTTTCTGCTGGTTTCTTTCAAGGACGCTACTGCCGCGAAGCCATGAGCGGCTGTGTCACGGCTGACGGCGCCAGCCCCGGATCGCGCTTAGCCGTGGACAAGCAATCCCTCGTACAACATCATTTCTGCGATGATCTCTTTCGCGATTAATCTTGCGATTTCGTGGACTGGCGCGCTTATGGTGAGCGAGTTTGAAATGGGATTGGACGGTAGACGTGAGAAATTGCGCGGACCGGGATGTGCTGTCTTCGAAATACGTAGGCGGCAAGACGCCGTGGCCGGGCGGGCAAGTACCGCCCTACGCTCTTGTTGGTCGAAATTGGCGGTGATTTGTGAATGTCGTTGAGTTTACCGGGTTGATCTTTGCCGGAGCGGTGGCGGCGGGATTTTTGGGCGCGTTGACCGGGCTGGGCGGCGGCGTGGTGATTGTGCCGCTGCTGACCATTCTCTTTGGCGTGGACATCCGGTATGCGATCGGGGCGGCACTGGTGTCGGTGATTGCGACGTCGAGCGGCGCGGCCGCGGCGTATGTGCGCGAGGGATATTCCAACGTACGCGTGGGGATGTTTCTGGAGATCGCGACGACACTGGGTGCGCTGGCGGGAACGGTCGTCGCGGTGTATCTGCATGCGTCGATGATTGCGGTTATTTTTGGCGTGGTGTTGATTTATTCGGCGTACGCGTCGTTGCGGCAGCAGGATCATGTGACGCAGGACCTGGGGCCGGATCCGCTGGCTTCGCGCTTGCGGATGGACAGCAGCTATCCGACCGAGAATGGATTTGAGAGCTATCACGTGCGCGGAGTGCCGGGCGGATTTGTGCTGATGTTTGTCGCGGGAGTTTTGTCGGGATTGCTGGGGATTGGGTCGGGCGCGGTGAAAGTACTGGCGATGGATCGAGTGATGAAATTGCCGTTCAAGGTTTCGACGACGACTTCGAATTTCATGATTGGGGTGACCGCGGCGGCAGGGGCGGGAGTTTACTTAAGCCGCGGATATATCGATCCGGGTTTGGCGATGCCGGTGATGTTGGGAGTTTTGCTAGGATCGACTTGGGGGGCGCGGGTTTTGGCAGCTGCCCAGGTTCGCGTGTTGCGATGGGTGTTCAGCGGAGTGATTGGGGCTTTGGCGGTGGAGATGATTTATGGGGGGGTGCGGGGGAGATTTTGAGATGGAGCTGAGGAAAGGCCAAAGAGAAAGGAATGACGCAGAGGGCGCAGACCTCAGAGCGCGCAGGTCGCGGAGTATTGAGGAATAACCAGGGATGACGATGGCGCAGAAGGTGGAGCTGTTGCGGACGGATCAGAAGATTGATCAGGTGATGGGGCTGGTGCTGCGGACCGGCGTGATTCTGGCGGCGGTGATAGTGCTCGCGGGCGGGATCGTGTATTTGACGCGGCATCCCGGCGCAGTGCGGGACTATCACGTGTTCCAGGGAGAGCCGGCGGAATACAAGGGGCTTTCGGCGATTGCGCATGAGGCCGCGGCGCTGAAAGGGCGCGGGTTGATTCAGTTGGGTCTGCTGGTGTTGATTGCGACGCCGATTGCGCGGGTGGTGTTCTCGCTTTTGGCGTTCTTGTGGCAGCGGGACTGGACATATGTGATGGTGACGGCGATTGTGCTGGGACTTTTGGTCTATAGCCTTTTTGGCAGGCATAGCGGATAAAGGAGAAGAGAGATCGGCCGGAGGCGCACACGGGCCCAGAGAAGAAAAGAACGAACAGAGATACATGTCCGGGAAGTTTGCGAGTGTTTGAAACTGAGGCGTAGAATCAAGTCGCAACGGATACTGTTGATCCTCTCCGAAGACCGATAAAACAAGCCGAACGAAGGAGAACCCGATGGCCACCGCGACCTTGAATCGGACCGCAGCGAAGGGCGGGAGTTTTCTGCTGGAGACGCCCGCCGCTGCAGATGTGTTTACGCCGGGGGATCTGTCGGACGATCAGAAATTGATCGGGCAGACGGCGGAAGAGTTCGTGACGAAGGAAGTTCTGCCGCTGGTGAAGGATCTGGAGAACAAGAAGCCGGGGTTGATGGCGGAGCTGGTGCGCAAGGGCGGCGAAGTGGGATTGATGGGCGGCGGGGTGCCGGAACAATACGGCGGGGCAGGTTTGGACAAGATTGCCACGACGGTGCTGACCGAGAAATTGTCGATCTATGGCGGCTTTGCGGTAACACATGGAGCGCATGCGGGGATCGGGACGTTGCCGATCGTGTATTTCGGGACCGAGGAGCAGAAGAAGAAATATTTGCCGAAGCTGGCTACCGCGGAAACGATCGGGGCTTATTGCCTGTCGGAACCGCAAGCCGGATCGGACGCGCAAAATTCATTGACGCGGGCAGTACTGAATCCCGAAGGCACACACTACGTGCTAAATGGCCAGAAGATGTGGATTACGAACGGTGGATTCGCGGATGTCTATGTGGTCTTCGCGAAAGTCGATGGGGAGAAATTCACAGCGTTCATCGTGGAGCGGACATTCCCGGGATTCAAGCCGGGGAATGAAGAGCACAAGATGGGGATTCACGGGAGCTCCACGACGCCGATTTTTCTTGAGAACTGCAAGGTGCCAAAGGAAAACGTGCTGCATGAGATCGGGCGCGGGCACATCGTGGCGTTCAACATCTTGAATGCGGGACGGTTCACGCTGGGGGCATCAGCGGTGGGTGGATCGAAGCATGTGCTGACGACGGCGGCGAAGTACGCGAAGGAGCGGAAGGCGTTCGGGAAACAGATCGGCGACTTCGGGATGATGAAGGAAAAGCTGGCGGAGATGGCGATTCAGATTTTCGCGGTGGAGTCGATGGTGTATCGCAGCGCAGGGAATATTGAGGCGGCGATGTCGGCGGCTTCAGCAAGCGGCGGCGACAAAATCCAAAGCACCATGAAGGTGCTGGAGGAGTACGCAATCGAGAGCTCGATCGCGAAAGTGTACGGCAGCGAGATGCTGGATTACGTGGTGGACGAGGGCGTGCAGATTTTTGGCGGCTACGGATTTCATGAGGATTATGCGGTTTGTCGTGCGTACCGGGATTCGCGGATCAACCGGATTTTTGAGGGCACCAACGAAATCAACCGCATGCTGATCATCCAGATGCTTGTGAAGCGGGCTATGGGCGGGCAATTGGCGCTGATTCCGGCAGCGATGAAGCTGGCGGACGAAATTCTGGCAGGGCCATCGCTTGAGGAAGCGCCGGAAGGCGTCCTAGCCGACGAGGCGCGCGTGCTGGCCAACGCGAAAAAGATGTTCCTGCAGGCGGCGGGCGGGGCGGTGCAGAAATTCCGTGAGAAATTGGCGGACGAGCAGGAATTGATCGGCGCGCTGTCAAATATCGTGATGGAGATTTACGCGATGGAGTCCTGCGTGCTGCGGGCGCAGAAAGCGGCGGCAAGCCATGGTGAGCCGGCAACAACGGTGATGATCGACGCGGCCAGGGTGTTCATCGCGGACGCCGCGGAGCGGGTGGAGCACGAAGCGAAGAGAGCGATCGCGGCGGTACATGAAGGCGACATGCTGACGACGCAAATGGCGGTACTGAAGCGGTTCGGCAAGCGCGGGGCGGTGGATACGATCGCGGCGCGACGCCGTGTAGCTGCGGCGGTGCAGGCACGGGACCGGTATCCGTTCGAAGGAAGATAGGGTGGAGGCAGGCGAACTTATTGAGCGCAGGAAAGTCGCGCTAGTTCCCCCTGGAGGCGCTTGCGTTCTGCAGGGTCGGTTGCTTCTGCAAGCTGATCGGTGAGTTCGAAGAAGCGCTTGTGCTGGCTTTCCTTGGCCTGCAATCCGGTTTCAATCAGATCCACGAGAACACGGCTGGCACTGGTATGGCGCGTTTCGGCGAGCGCGAGAACACGCTTGGCGATGCGCGTGGGGATTGAAACGCTTTTGCGGATGGAGTTATGCGTGCCGGGCATGACGTCATTGTGCATGAAATGAGGCAGGAACGGATTCGCGCGTAGACCAAGAGTAACCGGCAGCGAGCGCGGACCAAGTCAAACGGACAGGTTAGCTTTGCGGTCACGCAGCAAGCGTTAAGCAATACCTCTGTAACGCTCTCACCCCTAAAATTGACGGATACTTCCGTTTACACGGAGTTCAGGAGCTGAGTGGATGGGCCGAAAGGTGCCCATACTGGCGCTATTCATCGTAGGGCTGCAGGTGTGCGAGATTCTAATCCTCGGCACATCGCGGGTGGGTTCGCTGGTGGCGAATTCGCTGCAGACGATCGCGTGCGTTTTGGGCATAGCGATGGCGCTGGGAGCATCCCAGCGGGGACGCGGGTTGAGCCGACCGTTCTGGTTGATGATCGGCGCGGGGCTGGCCACGTGGGGCATCGCGAACCTGGGATGGATGTACTACGAAAATTGGCTGCATCAGGAAATTCCGACGCTTTCGATCACGCGCGTTCTGTTCGACACAGATGGAGTTTTTTTCGCAATCGCTCTGTTTCTGGATAAGGATCGAGACTCGCCACGTTTTGATATTGAAACAGCGTTGGACGCCCTGCAAGTCGGCATCGTCTTCTTCTCCACATTTTTCGGGATGTACTACGTGCAGTTGCTCAGCGGCGGCGTCAATCCGTACGCCGAGCAATTCATGACCTGGAGTTATCTGGTAACGAATGTGGCGCTGACGGCGCTGGCGTTCATCATCGTATTCAGTTTGCAGACGGAGCGATTGCGAACTCTGTATGGCGGACTGGCACTGTTCCTAACGATCAATACGGTGTGTTCGGGGACGGCCGACTGGATGCAGAGCGTAGATGGCGTGCCGACGGGCACATGGTACGACATTGGGTGGAGTCTACCGTTTCTGGCGTGCGCGGTTTGGGCTGCGCAATGGAAGGAGGCGCCGGAGGAATCCACGACAATACTCCTGCGAGGAAAAACACCGCGGAGCGTGGCGTTCAAGAATGTGGCGCTGGGTCTGGCGCCATTGCTGGTGTTACTGCTAGTGGCGCGACTGGGCGCCCAGTGGCGGGGATTCGGATTCGTGCTGGTGGCGGTCTCAATCGCGTGTTACGCGGCGCGGCTGGGACTGGTGCAGTATCGCGAAGGCAAAACCGCAGCGGCGATTCGGCGGCATCAGATGGCCATGGATTCGGCGATGGACAGCATGGCGATGGTGTCGCCCGAAGGCAAGTACACGTACGTGAATGAATCGTTCGTGAGAATGCTGGGATATACGAGCGCAGACGAGATCTTGGGAAAAACGTGGGATGAGGTGAGCGATCCCAGGGACTTGTTGTCGATACGAAATGAAATGAACTTTGCGCTAGCCGCGAGAGGGAAATGGTTCGGCGCATTGACGGTGCACAGCAGGAACGGGTTGATCCCCCTAGAAGCGGCGGTGACGCGGCTGCCCGACGGCAGCATGGTGACAATCAGCCGCGATGTTTCGGACCGTCGGCGTGCGGAGAAATTCCGAGCCGAAGCGGAAGCAAAGTATCAGACGCTGGTGGAACAGGTTGCGGCGATCAGTTATATCGCAGAACTGGGGGTAGACGGGCAGTGGCTTTACGTCAGCCCGCAGGTGGAATCGATGTTGGGATTTCCGGCGGATGAATGGCTGGCGAACTCGCGCGAGTGGATTCGCCACGTCCATGCAGATGACCGGCCAATTGTGGAGGCCGCGGAAGAGGCGAGTAGACGCGGCGAGAGGTTCCAAGCCGAGTATCGAATCATTCGGAAAGACGGACGGGTGATTTGGGTAAGCGATACGGCGGTAGTGGTGCCGGGCAGCGATTCGCACCCGCTGATGGAAGGCATCATCGTCGATATCACGGACCGCAAGCAACTGGAGGGGCAACTGCAACAGGCGCGACGCATGGAGGCCGTCGGGCGGCTGGCCGGAGGTATTGCGCACGACTTCAACAATTTGCTGACGATCATCAAGGGCTATACGGAATTGGGGTTAACGCGCGCGAAGGCTTCGCCGGAAGTTCGCGCGGACCTGGAGCGGATCGAGGACGCCTCGGAGCGCGCGGGCGGATTGGTGCGGCAACTGTTGGCGTTCAGCAGACGGCAGGTTTTACAGCCAAAAGTGCTGGATTTGAACGCAATCGTCGAGGGGCTGGACAAACTGTTGCGTCGGTTGATGGATCAAGCGATCGAAATGCAGACGGTGGTGGGCCGGGAGCTGGG
>Ga0134124_10000369_pt1 | contig 39053 bp, 75 predicted proteins | sample KB304_FD_96880 | JGI IMG/M metagenome (GOLD analysis project Ga0134124, IMG submission 96880) | Terrestrial soil microbial communities without Nitrogen fertilizer from Kellogg Biological Station, Michigan, USA - KB3-0-4 | ecosystem: Environmental > Terrestrial > Soil > Unclassified ... | reverse complement strand
GTTCGGCGACCAGATTCTCCAGGCCGGCCCGCAGGGCGTCAATCCGCTTTATACCCGCAACAAGACCTATGCGGAACAATTGGCCGAGCAGCTTGGTAAGGGCGATCTTGAAGTCAAACGCGGGCAGCTTGGGGTGGCGCAGGGTAATCTTGGCGTGAGCCGAGGGCGCTTGGGTCTGAGCCAGAAAGAGTATGAAGCACGACTAAAGGGCGTCGGTGGCTTTGGGACGCCCGGTGCTGGCACGGCCATTCTTGGCCCGACGCTTCCGCCGTCATGGGAAGAGGAAAAGTAAATGCCCCAAGAAGGTGCGACCGCGATCAACAAGAGCACCGGCGAACGGGCGGTGTTCAAGAACGGTAATTGGGTGAAACAAGCTCCGGGCACTGTCGACGCCGGTATGCGCGCTCGTCTGTCACTCGGCCTGGGGCCGATGATCCAAGCCGAGCAGACCATGTCCAGCATGGAGAAAAATGGCAATCCACTGCAAAAGGACTGGGGCGCTTCTGCCTTGTCAGCATTGCCGTTCGGAGCCGGTGATCAACTTGCCAAGATGGCAGGCGGAGACGACTATCAGGCCTATACGCAAGCTGCCAAGGCCTTTGAAAGCCAACTGATGCCTATCATGTCCGGCGCTGCCGTTTCGCCTTCCGAGGCCAAGCGTCAGGTCAAAGCGGCGCTTCCGGAATTTGGCGACGCGCCATCCAATCTGCAAAGCAAGGAACTAACGCGGCGCATGATGCTCAACGGCGCGGCGCACTCCATGGGCGCGCCGCTTCCTTATCCTGATGTGCCGACCTTTGGCCTCAACACCAATCAAGTCCCGGCTGGGCGTGTTCCGCCTGACGCCAAGGCCGCCAAGAACGCCGCCCTCAAGGCTCGGTCAGCAGACAGCAAGCCGAAGATCCTCAGCGTGAGGCCTGATCAGTAATGCCCATCTACACGATCAAGCAGGGCGGTAAGATCTACGAAATCCAGGCCAAGGACGAAGGCTCGGCGCTGTCGGCGATTCCGACACAATCCAAAGCCTATCAAGACGTTTCCAAACTGCGAGGCAAGAACACCGCCAGCGACTCGGTGACGGGCGCGATGTCGCTCGGCCTTCAGAATCTCACCAACGCCGGCATCGGCGCGCTGGTCACGCAGGCTCCGCGCCTGATGGGTAAGGACCCAGGCTACGGTCTTGGCGAGGCCTTCCAGGCCGCACGCAATGTCGAGCGCGACCGCAGCGACGAGTTCTCTAAGGCTCACCCTGTCCAGAACATTGCTGGAGGGCTGCTAGGCGGCTTGGCCATGCCGGGCGGCCAACAGCTAGCGAAGCTGGCTACGCCCGTCGCAAAAGGCGCTCTGGGCCTTCTGGAGGGTGTTGGGCGCGGCGCGGCGATCGGAGCCGGGCTTGGCGGGACCTACGGCGGCACGACAAGCCGCCCCGGCGACGAGCTGCGCGACATCAAGCGCGGCGCGATCACGGGCGGTGTGGTGGGCGGCGCTGTGCCGATCGCCACCGCAGCGGCGGGTAAGGCGGCGAACGCCGTAGGAGGCGCGGGCCGAACGATCGCGCGTGCCGCTAACAAGGCGTCGGGCGGTCAACTTCTCAATCCAACCCGCGAGGCCGGCAAGCGCCTGGTCGAGGCGATGCGCGCCGATGGCATGGATGAGGCGGTCATTCGCGCCACGCAGAACGAAATGCTGCGTACCGGCGTCACGCCGACCCTTCTCGACATCGTCTCGGCGAACGGTGGCGGCCAGAACACCCGCGCCCTGATCCGTGGCGCGGCGATGAGCGGACCGGCGCGTAACACCGCCTCGCAATACGCCAATCAGGTCGTGGGGGATCTGCAAGACAATGCGATCGGACTGGCTGAGCGACTGACGCCGAACAATCCGCAATCGGCTCCCGAGCTGCGTAGCGGCCTGGAAAGCGCGGTCAAGGCGAGCGACGCCGCCCTCTACCCCGCTTTCCAGGCCGATCAGGTCCCGACCCAAGCCATCGGAGACGCCTTGGCTGGTGACACGGGCCGCAGCGCCTTGGCCGCTGCCCGCAAGATCGCTGACGCTCGTCGCGACTTCAACGCCGTGCAGGAGATCGACGCCCTGGCCGCAGGACAGGCTGATCAGGTTTCGGCCGGAACGGTGGACCTGATTCGACGCGGTCTGCGTGACGCGGGTGAGGAAGCCGCGCGTGGAGCGAACAATACGCTGGGCGGCGGCCTGACGGGGCGCGCCGCCGATCTTCGCGACAGCCTTCTCAACGTCCCTGGCTTCAAGCAGGCGACGGAAGCCTCTTCCGGCCTGCGTGGTCAGATGGAGGCGATCGACGTTGGGGCAAAGGGCCTCACGGCGCGGCCAGAACAGTTCGCGGCCGATATCGGCGTTTTGCCTCCGCAAGCCATGGAACCGGCGCAGGTCGGCTATCGTCAGGCCATCGCCGATCAGATTGGCGCACCAGCCGAAGGTTCAACCGGTGCGCTCAACAAGCTGGCGACTTCGACGAATCAGGGTCGCAACCTTGAGACCGCTTTCGGTGCTCAACCCGCGCAGGATTTCCGCGCCGGCATGAGCAACCTGATCGACCAGACGAACAACGCCCGCTTCATCAATCCGAACACCGGATCGCAGACGGCTCCGCGTCTGGCGGATCAGGCGCTTGTCGAAGGCATCCCGACGCCAAAGCTTTCGATCCTCGGCCTGCTGTCCTCGGCCTGGGAGAAGATCCAGCGCGGGGCTACCCTGACCGATCAGGAACGTCAGGCGCTTGTTGAGATGGGAATTTCATCGGGCTCGCCGCAACAGCTCGCGCCGCAGATCGCTCAGCCCGCGCAACAGCAGCTTCAGCAGTTCGGGGCTCGTCTCGCGCCGGCCCTGGCGCTCGGCGCTAGCGGGGAACGATAAGATGCGCCAGCCAGTCGCCGAAGCACCAGGCCGGCAGGATGATCGCCAGAAAGACCGTCGCCCAGGTGATTTCAGCCAGTATGCGTCGCATGGAAACACCCTACCGCATGTGGTAGGTAACGTCAAAAAGGTGGACCAAAATGCCTAAGCAGCTTCCTCAGACTGGCGTGCAGAATACGGGCGAGCCGGTCTATCTTGTCGATCCGTCGACCGGCACGCCTACCGGTGGTTCTGGCACGACAGCATCGCAGGTGCAGGGCAATGTCGCGGCTGGCGCTACCGATAGCGGAAACCCCGTAAAGGTAGGCGGTCTTGTCAATACTGGCCTTCCTGGCAACACCGCGACCGGCCAGCGTGTCGATTGGTGGATGGGCCGAACGGGCAGCGGAGCCACCTTCCTGACTGTTCAGGACGGGACGATCGTTCAGGCCGCCGGCACTCAATCGGACGCTCAGAACAATGTCACCGGCATTGCGCTCAACGTCAGAAACTTCGGACTTGTCTATAGCGGCGACAATTTCTGGCAGCGCCAACGCGGTGACACCAACGGCACCAATATGCAGCGCTCCTTGAGCACGGCTATTTGGAACTTCGCCAGCGCCACGGGGGGGCTGACGACCACGGCCGACACGGTCATGATCGCGGCGGGCGGTGCTGGCGTGCGCAATTACTGCGCCGGGATTTCTTTCGCCAACTCGGCCGCCACAGCTTCGGAAATCGTAGTCAAGGACGGTGCTTCGACGGTGCTATGGCGAGGCTATGTCGGCGCATCCCAAACCACAACGCAATTTGTAACCTTTGACGTTCCGCTCAAGGGGTCCGCCAATACGGACATGATTGTGGCCATGATCACCACCGCCACGGCGACGCGCGTTTCCGCGCAAGGTTTCCAAGGGAGCTAGATGATGGCGAAGTATCAAATCAAAAAGATCGTTCCAGGAGCCCAACAGGGCGATCAACCGACCTATACCGACGTCAAGGTCTTCACCGAAGCGCCGGCACCGGCTCAAACACTTTATGGGACTATCCTTGCGCTCAAGAACAGCACGGGATTCGACCATGTTTATGAATTGATCGCCTGATCAATCCGATACGCCTTACGTATCGGCAATCTAGGAGTGGGGACTTCATCATGGCCTTGGCTATCGCTGTAACGGACTATAACTCAAACGCCACCTTCGGCATTGTCGTGTCGTCCATCTCGTTGATACAATCCGTCGAGGCCGTGCCGCCAGATCCAAACCCGACGTCGCTCGTCAAGATCAACACCGGTCAGAACACGATCACCTATCACGTGGTCGAAACCGTCGACGCTCTCATCACCGCCATCAACGCCTAGGAGCCACAATGCACCTCACCAATGACCAACTCGCCGCCGCCATCGCCGAAGACCTCAACACCATCGAGGTGGCGACCAAGAGCCTACACAAGCACCTTCATCGAGCGCAGCTCCGCGCCCAGAAAATCGGCCTGATCGAAACCACGTTCCACACTGAATCGGGTGGTTCCGGCGACGACAAGCCGAACGCCGAGTAAACGACGGTGACCCTCCTGGGATATCTATATGGTGGCCTGGGAGGGGCAGCGCTGGGAGTAACCGTGATTGAGTGGAGTTTCGCCAGGCGCAAGCCGCATCCTGACCCTAGCGGCGTCTATGCGGGGCTTGGCATCTGTGGGCTGTGGTTGCTGTACGTGACCGTCAAGTCCATGCACCTGACCGATACAGACACCGTCGTTTTCAGCGCGGTCATGGATTTGACCGCGCTCTTCGCCGTTACACGTCTTTATAAGAGACAGGCGGCGACATGGAAAATCGCTCTCGCCTTTGCGTTTTTGGCGCAGCTTTGTCTGCACGTCGTCTATCTCAGCCTTCCAACCCGCAGCCCTTTGACGCAGTGGCGCTATTGGGCCGGACTAGATGTATCTTACGTTGTAGAGTGCCTGGCAATCGCCTCAATGGGGGGACGCCGTGGCCTTCGCTATCTGCATTCTGTGCTTGATGGCCGGCGCGCTGAGACTAAGGCGGGCGCTCAGCAATGACCGCGCCACGGACGCCGAGAAAACCCACGCTCGACCCGAGGCTTGATCTCTACATCCTGTCGCAACAGCGCGTTGAGGCCGAAGTCGCCAAGCTTCACGATCTGTCGCGCGAGCGCCATGAGCAGGTCATGAAGATCCTGGGTTCGGAGGATCTAGATGAGAAAGGCGCACCGATTGGGCGCGGCCTTACAGGCCGTGTGATGCGTCTGGAGGTGTGGAAGCGAACGACGGACGGCTGGCTTCGCTACGGCGCGGGAGCCATGGCCACCGCCACGCTGTTCATGGCGGCCTTCTGGTGGCTGACGAGCGACACCATCGGGAAGCTGTTCAAGCACTAGGAGGTTCGTGTGCGTGAGATTCCTCAAGTCGCGGTCGACTTCATCGCCAAGGTTGAGGGCGTCAAGCTGACGGCCTACGCCGATCCCGCCACTGGTGGTGATCCTTGGACCATCGGCGTGGGGCACGCCGCCAGCGTCAAGCCAGGCGACAAGATCACTCGCGCCAGGGCCATGGAATTGCTGCGTCATGATCTAGTGACGGCGGCGGGGCGACTGCGTATGCGCATCGGTGACGTGGTCGATGACCTGACCGAAAATCAGTACGCGGCACTGTTGTCCTTCGTGTTCAATCTTGGAGCCAACCCCTCTTGGACGATCTGGAAGCGACTCAAGAGCCGTCAGTTCGATCAGGTCCCTGGCGAGATGATCAAGTTCGTCAACGCCAACGGTCGCAAGATCCAAGGCCTTGTCAATCGCCGCGCCGCTGAAATACAGCTCTGGTCAACGGAGGAACCCGGCTCCACGGACGAGCCGATGTCGAGCGCCGTTTCCCGCTCCATAGACACCCCACCAACGCCCACGGATCCCGTTCCGCCCCAGAAGTCCGCCACCATCATCACGGCCATCACAGCCGCCGCCACGGGCGTCCCGGTGGCCGTCAGTCAGCTCACCGCCGCTGTAGCGCCATATCAGGATAAGAGCGAGATCGTTCAGAAGATCGTCACCGTGCTTGCGACACTGGGGGCGATGGCGGCGATAGCTGTTCTCGTGCTAACCTGGATCAGCAAGAGGCAGCAACGCCGATGATCCTCACGCCCTATCTATACGGAGCCGCAGGCATCGCTTTGGCGTCCGCGATTGCCGTGGGGGGGATTCAGACGCTCCGCCTCAACCACGCCAAGGCCGATCTCGTTACGGCTCGCGCCCAGGCTCAAACCAACCTCAACGCCTATCGCGCCAGCGAATCTTTTCGCAAAGACGACCAGAAGGCCGCGACGGCGTCATACGCTACGCTCGCCACTTCCTGCACGGCCGACTATCAGCAAGCGCTTAAGGCCGGCCGAACCATCGAACGGGTGATCAATGTTCCTGCGAAAGCTGACGGTACTCGCGCTCTCATTCCCGCTAGCGTCCTGCGGGGTTTGGTCGAGCAATAGGCCGCCGCTCACCGTCGCGCCGGTCGCCTGTCCTACCGAAGCGAGTGCAACTGTAGAGGAGCCCCCCAAAATGCCTGACAACGCTGGATTCCCCGCGCCTGTTACTCCGACCGAAAAGAGCGCCGTGGCGGCTTACGCGACCTGGCTTAGCGAGTTTGGGCGCGACAATCGGACCAAGACCGAGCGCCTTCGATCCGTCCAGCGATGGTGCTCTAAACGATGAAGTTTTCACGATACGCGCTCGCCTCGGCTTGAGCGCCACAACAACCTAGGCTAGTTTTTCGCCCGCGCCGAATGAGCGCATTCCCCGAGGATTCCCATGCCCAACATCATCGAACTGCCCGAACGTCCCATCGGTGTCGCCGACATCGTCATGCTCACCACCAATGGTGACGGTAGTTGCGCCGTGGCCTACAACAACGGTGGCGGGTCGACCTCCTTCAACACCGTCAAGACGGTCGCCGAAGTTATCACCCTGGCCAATGTCGACGGCGTCCGGCTGATCCCGGTGACCACGACGGACGGCAATAACCGGGGCGTGAATGCCGCGCGGATCAACAACGGCCATGTCAACAACCTGGGTCAAACGGATCTGACCCTCAATTGGTCCGGTACTTCCACCGTCATCCACGTGACCGACACGTTGGCGTCGGTGATCGCCGCCGCCAACGCCTAGGCCCATCGACCCCCGGTGCTCAGTCATCGGGGGTCTTCTCCCCTTGGGCTTGGAGGGCGGCTTCAAGCCGGTCCAGACGCCTCAAAACGGCCCTGATTTGAGGCGCTGCTGCCCGAAGTTGAAGACCGGGGTTGCGGCCTTCAGACTCCGCCAGAAGTGCGCGAAGTTGCTCGGCGGCGTCACCCATCGTCTCGCCCCTCCGAACCGAGAAGGGCGCGGGCAAGCCCCTTGGCTTGATAGGCTCGAACGTTGTAGCCGGGAGCGTCCGCGCGCCATGACCACGGGAAGAACTTCGCGGCTAACCACTTGCTGACCTCGCCGCAGTTATAGCGAACGCGGACCTTCGCTTGAGGCCCCACCGGACACTCCCCGCCCCTCCATTCGATCCACCCGGCGCTATCGGGGGTGCTGTCTAGGGTCATGGGTCAGTCCTCCTTGGCTTCAAGAGCGGCGCGGCCGGCGTTGAGCCGTTCGAAATAGAAGACGACAGGCAAGCCGGTCTCAGCGATCAAGCCATGGGCCGAGAGCAGCTTGAAACCGGCTTGCTTTTTCAGGGCCTCTAACCGCACGCCTAGCCATTCGCGCCAGCGCTCCAGCGTCATCCGGTGCTTGTCGATGTTGCAGGGCGGGCACGACGGACGGTAGTTTTCGAAGGTGTTCCGCTCGGGATGGAGTTGGTGAAAGCCGTCCTCCCGATGGCCCGTCGTCATGACGCGAATGACGGGATCGAAATGGTCTGCGTGCCAACCCTTCCCAAGCTCGCACCCGCAGTAGGCGCAACGGCCATCGAACATCGCGAACACCTGCGCCCGCTGCGCCTTCGTCAGCTTCCCAGCCATTAGCTCTGCTCCTGGGTGAGGGCTTGGCGGCCGGCGCTCGACAGTCTCAGGAAGCTGGTGTCGCTGCTGCTGTCGTGGCTCCACAGTAGGAGGCCAGCGTCTATGGTGGCGTTCAGCGTGTCGGGTTCACCGTCATCGACAAACTGCATGGCGGGATCGTCAGGGTAGTCCTCGTATGACAGGCTACTTCCACCGGCCGCGACGAGCTTGAGGAGTTCCAGCGTCTTCCCGGCCATTGTCTCAGCCCTCCCCTAGAGTAGGGGTGGCGACGGGATTTAGATCGTCCCGGAGTTGCCCGTCTTGACCCCCAAGAGGGCCATCGGTAATTGCTCGCTGGCCAGAAGCTCCATCAACGATCCCGGCCATGTAGGCGGCGGCGAGCAAGTCGCTTATCGGCCGCTCAAGCGGTCGTGGGGGTAAGATTCTCTGCACCCGAAGCTTGATGCGCTCCAGCGTCATACGGTCGACGGGAACGCCCGCCAGAGACTTGGGGACGCCCCGATTATTCACGCGGTTACTCGGCATCTTGGGCCTCATATGCTCGCTCGGCCTCTTCGCCCTCTTCGATGAAGGCGTCGATTTCGTCACAGGCTTCCGACAGCGTCGCGCCATCCACCCTCTCGCTGTTATCGACCCAACCGTCTTCTGGACCTTCGTACGAGGCGTCATAGTTGCCGCTGAACCCGTGCCACCGGCCGTCCGGTTCCTTGGTGATGTGCCAGCCGCGATAGGCCCAGATGCCTGCGGTGTTGACTGCGCGCGAGGATGGCGGCTCAAGCTGAGTGTCTTGCGACCAGCAATCGCAACGCTCGATTTCTCCGCAAAGGCCGCAGCGCCGAGGCGCACAGTCCGCGCTACTTGGCGCGGAGACGGCGGCCCTGGGGTGATCACTCATGACTTATCTCCACTTTCGCCGGGGACGGTGTCAGGCGTCGGAGATGCGGTCGCGCATGCTCCGCATTCAAACTCAATAACTACGCCATGGCCCACGTAGACCTCCTCGATGCGGCTTCCGCCGCACGCTTCACATTCCACCTCGCGGTGGATGACGTCGTCTTGGTCGCCTTGTTCGTGCGCGGCCTTGCGAAATTCATCGACGGCCATGGCTATCCCCCCGTCTCAGGCCCAGCGCCCCGATAACCAACGGTGGCCGACAAGGACTCGATCAGGTCCGCTGCACCTTGAAGGTGCTTGGCGACCAGAATGCTGAAGTTGCCGCGCGTACCGGCCAGCCGCCGGTCGTTGTCGGTGATCTCAGCCGCGAAATGGCGAAGCTGGGCGGGCGTCGGTGAAATGGTTACCGGCGTCGGTGCGGCGTGGCCGGGAATGGTGTCGAGGGCATATAGCGGCCAGACGTTGCGCCAGCCCGACCAGCCAGTCTTTGGCACGTCGTGCAGGAGTCGGGGTTCGCTCCACAGGCTTTCGGCGAGGTGCTGTTCGGCAAGCCACGCAGTCGGCTCGATCTCGCCAAAGAGGGCGACGATTTCGTCCGCCTTGTCGAGCGATGGGCGCACCCAGGAAAGCCGATTGTGGTGGTTCGGGTCAGCGTCGAAATTCGTCCACGACCCCGGATCGATACGGCGCGCCATGGCTTCACGGATCGGGCTCATCGGTCACCTCGGGGGAAGTCGATCACTACGCCGCAGCATGGGATTGGCAGGACATAGAGGCGGCGCTTGGACTGGTCCCAGAACGCCCCGACCCAGAGGTCATACCAGGCGAAAATCAGACGGATTTTCATTGACCCTCTCCCGGGGCCGGAGGTTCGGGCAGCGGCATCCAATGGGATGCGTCATTGTCGCGAATGGCACGGCTATCCAGCCAGTCGCCAGACACATGGCAACCCCATGAAATTCCACCTGAACCGCTGTATCGTTTGGGAAAGAACAGCAGGACGGCAGAGCCATCTTTTGGAGCGCTGCTTATGGGCCGCCACCCAGCGAGCGCAGCCGTCGCACCCACGGCCTGTTCATCCTGCTCGCCGCACGGATGGGGGCCAGGGTCCTGGGAGACCCTATCTCCCCCCCGCGTCTCCCCCTGTGGAACGGAGAGGAGGGCGCGTAGCTCGTCGGCCGCCTTTCCGATATCGAGACAGGCCGGGATATAGTCGTCGTCCTCGACGCTGGCTTGATCGGCAACGCCCATAGCCACCAACAACTGTTCGGCATGGGCCTCCAGCGCCATGATCCGCAACCGGGCGGCGGAGAGGTCGGCTTCGGCCTTCTCAGCACGCCGCACCAAGGCGGTCGGTCCCTCCACCCAGGCCATGGCCTCTTCCCGTGTCGGACTGGTCATCGGCTGGCTCCCGGAAAATCGATCACCACGCCAAAGCAGGGGATCGGAAAGATGTAGAGGCGGCGCTTGGATTGGTCCCAGAACGCCCCGACCCAGAGGTCATACCAAGCGAAGATCGGCTTAATCTTCATGGTGCCGGCTCCACGGAAACGGCACGCCGCAGAAGATCAGCATGACAATAAAGAGGCAGAACACCCCGTATGGAACCCGCCACAGCGCGCTCATCGGCCGGCTCCAGCTTCTACTTCAAGTCGCCGGTTGATCACGGCGAGGGCCTGGGTTTCGTTAAGGTCGCGAAGCTGCCCCCACTTGCGACCGGTCAGGGCTCCCGCAAGCTCAAGGACGTCCAGGCCGCCGCGCTTGGCCAGAAGCTCGATAGTCTGGCCATGGTTCCGCTGCAGTTGGCCTCGCGCCGTTTCGACCAGCCACCAAGGAACCGACTTGATCTTGTCGTTGCCCATGATCGGGAAAGGCTTGGTGTCGAGGCTCACCGGCCCGCTCCTTGGAAGAGGGCGAGGATGGCGTCGGCGGCGTCGTCCTGGCCAAAGATGGTGGCTCGAACAGGCCCTGGAACGCTCAGGAGCTTGCCCAGCAATTCCTCAATCTGCTCCTTCGTCACCCCTGCGGCAGGAGGCGGGGAGGGCGCATCCATAGGAAGATGCGCGATGATGCTGACCTTCTCGGCATCCGTGAGGCCCCGGTCGTTGGCCTTCTCGATCAGCCAGCGGCACCAGTGTTCCCAATCCGTCTCCACCCCTCCAGCCAAGAATTTCACCGCCTCGGCGTGGTTCTCAGAGCCGGGGAGGAAGCCGGCTTGGACGGTGAGGGGCGGCGGGGCTCCAGTGGCGGGAGAGGGGGCGTTAAGGGCCTCGATGCGGTCGGCGGCACGGCAGAGATAGCGAGCCGTTTCTGCATCCCCGCCGACCCGGCAGGACTCACGATCAGCCCAGCGCCGCAGTTGTGCGGGCGACCAATAGTGATCCGGGTCGTAGGTGTAACCATTCTTGCTCGGCTCTCCCCCTCCTGTAGGGATGGGAGGAGCGGTGCGGCGGTTCCAGTTCTCGCGGGCGCGCTCCTCGGAGGAGGGCCGGTCAGGCGGGCCGTGGTAGGCAGGCGGCGCGCTGGCGTGACAACCCTGGCAGACGATCACTCGCCCGTCGCGGACATAGGACGAGATCGGCAAGCCGCCACAGAACGGGCACGGCAGTAGCTCCCGGCTCTCCGCCTCTAGGGTAGGGGCGGGGGTCATTGACCGCGATCCTTGTTCAAGATGATGTGGCCCGTGATCCCTGGCTCTTTCAGGCGCTCAGGGTAGGCGGCGCGGTAGGCGCTGAACTCGTCCAGCCGATCCATGACCGCTTGGCGATGGTGCGGATCACTGACCATGTCGAGGTACGCCATCAGGACGGGGAGGGCGTGCTTGTCCCGGGCGCGAAACAGGATGACGGGCTCTTCGTCGGGGATCGGCTCGCCCGACACCCGATTGATGAAACGGCCGCCCTCGAATTTAAACTTGCGGTCTTCGGCCATGTTTTATCCCTCCCAACCGTTGCCGCACTCGCGGCAGCTCTGAGGGGCGACGTAGCCCTCTTCGATGTTCCAGGGCGCGGCGATGTGATTGCCGCAGTTCAAGCACCACAGGCCGTCCTCGTTGGCCTCCCATGGCGTTCCTTCGGCAGCATCGAAGATGCGGTCGAGTTGATCGTCGCTATCCATTGGCTCGCCCTTCTCCAGTCGCTTGAGCAATGGCGGCGTCCATGTCCTTGCGCATCAAGTCCATGGTGGTCGCGTATTGAAGCGGCCGGTCAGGATCGATGAGGTCCAGGGCGGCGCGGTTGCGCTTCAGGGCGGCCACCAGATCGGGAGCGGCGGCGATCAGGCGGGCGTTGGCGTGACCTTCCGGGATTTGTTTGTTGAACTGAGCGATGATGAGATCGCCACCGTCCTTGTAGATGTCAGCGTAGTGTCCGGGGCCATCAGGCGGGATAATGCCGCAGTCCCACTTCCACGGCCCCGGCGTATGCCGACCGATGGCGCTCTCGGGCGTCAAGACGGGCGCTTCAACAGCCCCGGGACCGCTCAAATTCTGTTCTTCATCGGCCATTCCGGCCTCCTGCTGTTGGGGGTGGGGACTCACGCCACTTCCATCATCTGTGGGCGCGGACGATAAACACGACGCCGAAGCTCGGTGACGGTCACTTCGTCAATCGTAAGACCCGGATGCTGCACGCCGTGATCCTTCGCCCACTTCACCGCAATGTCGCGGTCTCCGAAGGTGCGGATGGTGACGCCGGCTTGCGTGACGGCCTGATAGTCGGTGCGGGTCATTGCGGAACTCCTTGTCCTTGATGCTCGGCGAGCTTGCGCATCAGCACCTCGATTGTTTCGGACGACATCGCCTCTATGGCGTCATCCAGCTCGCGTCCTGACAGTTGAAATAGGGCGTCAAGGTCGGCGAAGTCGAGCAAGTCGGTCATGTCTCAGCACCCCCTTTAGAGGGAGGGGTGGGAAGTACAGTTGAGTGTTCGTCCCGGGACGGCTGAACAATCCCGTCCTGACCCCCAAGAGGGCCATCGGATAGGAGCTTAAGCACAGCATCAGCCGCCTGATCTTCGCCGATGAAATCACCCTGAATGCTCTCCTTGATCGCAGCAATTAGCTGATGTCGCGAGGGGATTCGGGATTGATACGCCTCTTCGTAGAGCGGACGCGCTTCGATGCGCATGTAGTTATCGGTCAGCCGCAAGGCATCGTCCGCCGCGTCATCGTGGCGGAGATAGAGCTTCGAGCGGAAGCGCTGGGTGTCAGGGTTAAATAGCCCCCAGCCGATCAGCCTGAACGGCTCCGCATCGTTGCGAGCAAGCGCCCCCTCCAATGCTTCCTTGAGATATTCGATGTAGGCCGTGGCGGCGAACATCATGTCCTCGCCGACCTTCATGGAGCGGATGGCGTCCGAGTGGTCCTCCCGGCTCCAAGCCCGGTGCGCGTTTGCCCAGCCACGCTCGGCTATTTCGAGTTCGCGGTCGGCGCTCTTGGGCGTCGAGACGGGCGTGTCAGTGGTCCCGGGATGGCCTCTGTTCTCTCCCATCACCCCACCTCATGGGTGTCGGAGGGGGTGGCTTTGGCCGCCTCGAAGAGCGCCCGCCTTGTGGCTAGCTCCTTCTCCTTCTTGGCAATGTCGGAGCGCGCCTTGGCAAGGGCTTCTTCAGCGCTCGCAACAGCGTGGGCGTACCAGCGCTCAGCAACGTCAGCGGGAAGCTCGACCCCGACCTTCTTGCCGGCCTCAATCCAGTAGTTGAGACCGTGCATGTAGCCGGTCTTGGTGCGGAACTCGGCCATCGCCGCGTCCCACAGGCGCGTCCAGATTTCGAGCGCCTCCTCGTAGGAGCAAGCCGGATAGATGGTCTGGTTACTGCCGGACCCATCGTAGTAGCGGTTCACGCCCCAGGTCAGGTCGCCCCCGCTCTTACCGAACAGGGTGAGAAGCTTCAGGCCCTCCTCGCGGCCGTTGTCCCTGCGATACACCAAGACCTCGTCGAAGGTCTGGATCGACGCGCCGCAGTATTCGGCGACCACGGCATGAGTGATGCGGCCGGCGAGAAGGTCGTCTAGGCGCTGTAGGCTGTCGTGCGTGCGGAGACGCTCGCGCCGTTCGCGCTCTCCGCGCTCGAAGTCCTGCGAGGCCGTGCGGGCGGCCTTGGCTTTGGCCTCAAGCTCCTCGACTTCGGCGCGCAGCTTGGCGATGCGCTCGTCGTACTTCGCGACCGGCGCCTCGACGAACACCTCGTAGACGGTGAAGGGGCGGCCGTAGTGCGGCTCGTCGTCGACGTCGTTGAGGATGGGGCGAACGACGTGCTCGCCGACCGATCCCGCGATGTATTCGACCTCCTGGCCATCGCTCAGGAAGACGGTGTCGCCCTTGGCGAAGGTGCTGGCCATCAGGCGGCCCTTTCCGTGATGGAAGGCGCCACGCTGTCGATCAGGCCGTCAGCGATCTGGTAGGCGGCGCAGACCAGCTTAGCGGCGGCGCGTTTGCGCTTCTGAGCAGCCCACCGCAGGAAGTCGGCATGGCGCGCATGATCCAGCGGCGAGCCGTTGACCCGAGCGACCCAGCGCATGTCGGAAGCCGTTTTCACGTCTCGGACGGCTTGGTGGATCAGCTCGCGGGGTTGATAGACGATCAGGGACTTCATGTCCGTCTCCTTGTTTCCGAGCCCTAGACAACCATCGCACAGACGGCGTGTCAACATCAATTATACGCTTGCGGTATTTTCACAATATGCATATCATTGGTACACCTTAGACGTAACGGGTGAACAATGCAGACCTTTCGCGACATCATCGGGCTCTGGCCTAACCGCGCCGAGATGGGCAAGGACGTCGGATCGACGACCCACGCCGTGGGTTACTGGTGGAGGAACAATGTCATCCCGCCAGCTCACTATGACAAGGTCGTCTTCGCGGCGCATCGGCGCGGCTTCTATCACGTGAATTACGCGTTGCTGGCGAACATCGCGCGGGAGAGGCGGTCGTGATTATCGCAACCTATCGCAGCGATGACGCCCCCGCCGGGTTTGAATGTGTCGCGCACATCTTCACCCCGCAAACTGACGTGAAAACCAAGAAGACCCGGCTGGCCTTTCATCCCGTCGTGATCAACGCCTCAACGGAAGAGGCTGCCCGTGAGAAAGCGCAGGCGTGGTGGGACGGCGAGGTTGAAAAAGCCGCTGCTCGCGAACGCAATGCCGTCGCAGCCGGTATGCGGGCTCGAAATCGCAAATCGGTGACTCCATGACCGCCACCCCCGTCACAACCTACGCGCCGCTAGACGAGGACGACATTCGCGTTCTCCAAGGCGCGCCCTACGAATTGCCCGACATCCGCTGTGTGCAACACGCCATCGGGGGCAAGGTCGACAGCCTGGTTCGCCGCCACTACCTCGCGCCTTCGGCGCGATTCGTGGGGCGGACGGTGCTCGACGACTACACCGTATTCACGCGGACGCGGAAAGGTGAGGAGGCGATAAAATGAGCGGTTTCAACATTTGTCCCGCCCAGGATGGCGGCTATCTCGTCCGAAGTGACTTCACTGCGGAGGTCTTCTTCGCCGGCACGCTATACGACTGCCTCGAATATATCCGCGACAGACTGTCGAGCGCTGAATTGGCTCGCAATCGAGAGGCTGTGTCATGACCGCCATCTATCTGCTGCTGACCTTCGCCATCCTCGTCGGCTGCATCTGGGCGGTGACGCGATGAGAAAAAAGTGCACCAAGTGCGGCGAAGAGAAGCCGCTAATCGAGTTTTCACCCCATCGGGAAAGGCGTGACGGTGTGCTTCCGGACTGCAAGAAGTGCAGGGCCGCTTACAAGGCCAACCGAATCGCCAAAATTCGTCAGCGTAGTTACGAAATCATGGAGACTGGTCGATGACTCGCCCCCTCACCAAGGGCGCGGTGCGCATTTGGGCGTTGGTCCTCAACCTCGTTCTTCTCGTCGCCGTCGTCGCCCTGATCGATTGGGCGTGGCGGTCTGTTTCTGGAGGTGGATGATGATCACTACGCTTGTCAATATCGGCATCTGGCTTGCGGTTATATGCGGCCTCAACATCGCTCTTTCCAAAAGCGACTGGAAACGTGAGCTCGTGTGGGTGATCGGATTCATTGGTGGTGGAGCACTTGTCGTGTTGGCTATTATCTTAGAGCGAACGAAATGAACGCCCTCCTCGACATCCAAACCCTTCGCGCCGAGAACACCGCTCTGCGCGAAGAGAACAAGGAGCTGCGGCGTCAGCTCGCCTATGAGATTAACCTGCAGATTGCGGACCGCATACGCCTGGCGTTTGGGCTGACGAAACAGCAGGGGGCTATCCTGGAGGCGCTGAGAGGTGCGAATGGTCGCGCGGTGAGCATCGAGACGTTGGAAGCCTTCATGGAGCCTACAGGCGGGCGCGACCCGCATGGCGACATCGACAACCTCGTCAAGGTGCAGATCCATCGTATCCGTCGCGCCGTGGGCAAGGAGGTCATCGAAAACGTCTGGGGCCGTGGCTATCGGCTGTCCGACGTCGGCAAGCTAGTGATGATCGAGGGACTTGAGCGAGCGGGATATTTTCGCAAGGAGACGGCATGAACGGTAATCTGTTGTTGGGCGGCGCTCTCATGCTCCTGGGCAATGGAGTAGCGGTTTTCGCCGGAGCCGCAGGAAATGAATGGCCAAAAAGCATCTGGCCAGGGTGGGCGTCGACATCCTCGCTCATTCTTATTTTTCTTGGCGCGTATTTATGGAAAATCGCATGAACGCCGCCACACGAGGCCGCTACGCGCTTGGACGCCTGAAGACGGGCGCGATGAACAAGACGGAGGCGAGCTACGGTCAACGGCTTGAACTGCTGAAGGCTGGAGGTGAGGTGCTTTGGTACGCCTTTGAGGGCCTGAAGCTCAGGCTTGCCGACAACACCTTCTACACGCCGGACTATGCCGTCATGCGATCTAGTGGTGAGCTTGAGGTGCACGAGGTCAAGGGCTTCTGGTCCGACGACGCTCGCGTCAAGATCAAGGTCGCTGCCGCCCTCTTCCCCTTCCGCTTTATCGCCATCAAGGCATTGCCGAAGAAGGCGGGTGGCGGGTGGTCAGTGGAGGAGTTTTAGCATGGGCCTGATTGCGAAAGCCCTGTCGCAGCAGTCGTCCAGCGCCGCGAAGAAGGCCGATCTCTGGCCTGAGCTGATGGCTAAGTTGGGGGAGTGCGTCACTCAGGCGCATGTCGACGACTTCGAAGCCCACCTCGTGGCGATAGAGCTACAGATCCCCCGCGCCTGGCATGAACCGCTCGCCGAGGTGATCGAGAAGACACGCGAGGAGATCGCGGCGGACGACATCGGTGCGATCATGCGCAGCAAATATGATTTCTAACTTGTCGTATCACCATAATTGAAATAGCATTTTCGGTATGAAAGAACTCATACTGACAAAAGGATTCGTCGCCATTGTGGATGACGAGGATTTCGAGGTGCTGAGCCAACGAAAATGGACAGCGCTTATTACGGGGCAGCACATCAAGCGTGTGTACGCCTACCGGCGACAGATGTGTGATAACGGCGTGCGTAAGTGGCAAAAAATGATCTTGCTGCATCGCGCCATCATGCTGCCGCCTGACAGAACGGACGTTGACCACATCAACGGAGACACGCTCGACAATCGCCGCTCAAACCTGCGCCTGGCGACACGGAGTCAAAACCTGGCGAATAACCGCCGGGCGCTAGGAGCTACCGGATATCGAGGCGTTACAACTGATAAGCGCGCAAAAAGCGCTCGCTATATCTGCCAGTGCGGCGGCAAAAATATGGGGTACTTTGATACACCCGAAGACGCGGCCAGGCGATACGATGCAGTCGCATCAGAAAAATTCGGAGAGTTCGCTAAACTGAACTTTCCAGATCGTGGCGACGGCGTACAGTCGCAATGTGTAGACGTGAAGAACGTGGAGAAGTGATATGGCTTTAGGCCTTCAAACTGGTGGCGGTAACTTCGAAGATCGCATAGCCTTGGTGAAATACGACGCCCGTGCCGGGCGGATCTTCCGTATCGACCGTTCGCAGGATGCGGGCGGAACCTGGCAAACGGATCAGGTCGAAATCACCAACGGCTTCCAGGCCGTTATGGATCTCGAAAACATCCAGGTCGGGTGGCTGAACTTCCCGGCCGGCGGCGCGCCGAGCATGGTGCTCGTCAAGCTGGGCGAGTCCCTTCCGCCCAAACCGGCGGATGGCAGCAAGCAGGGCTTTCGCGTGCTGATGAAACTGGGCAAGTCGTCCGGCGGTGATCTGCGCGAAATGGCGTCTAACGCTGGTGTGTCCATCGCCGGCATGGACGCGCTGCACACCGCTTATACGGCGGGGCTGAAGGACAATGCGGGCCTACTGCCTGTCGTCGCTCTCAGCACCACCACGGCGGTCACCAAGACCGGCAAGGATGCGCAAGGCAAGGCGCAGTCGTCCACCAACTATCAGCCGGTGTGGGAGATCGTGAAGTGGGTCCCCCGCCCGGCTGAGCTGGGGGGCGAAGGCGGTGCGGCGGAGGCCACGAAGGAAGTCGAAAAGCCGACCCCGCCAAAAGTCGAAGCCAAGGCCCTGGTCAATGCCGATGACGAGTTCTAGTCCCACATTGACCCAACACCGATAGGGTGGAACTATGAAGGCCCCCGAACTGATCCGGGGGCCTTCTTTGGTTGTGGCGTGGTGGCCAGGACCAATGAATGGAAGCCTTGGGTGAGAAGGACGACCACTGCATGTCAGATACTAATGCCCCGGACGCTGGCGTCAATAATAGCGTTACGCCGCTCGTCAAGCCGCGTCCTGATTGGTGCTTGGAGCACCTGCAATTTCTGTTCGGACGAGCCCTGACGGGTCGCGTCGAGATCACCTCTATCAAGGTCGGCGATCACCCGCATCCGAAGACAAAATTCTTTGACCTCGACGACATGGAAGCGGCTGTTGAATACGCCATCGCGCTTAACGGCGAGCCCGGCCGCAATGTCTATGTCGGGGCCGCTACGCGGCATGAAGATGTTTTTCCGGGCAAGGCCGCCGACGATACCGATTTCGAGCGCTCCTACTGCCTGTTCGCAGATTTTGACGATGATCATGATTTTGAAGCGGCCCGTAAGCTTTATGAGGCTCAGGGCCTCAAGCCGGCGCTCGTTGTGGTCACGGGTCGCCACCCCACCAAGCGCGTGCAGGTCTGGTGGCCGCTAGAGGAAGCGATTTCAGACCGTGACGAACAGCGCTCGTCGCTTCGTGGTATCGTCGCCGCCTTGCATAGCGACCCGGCCGTGTGCAGCGCCAAGCAGATCATGCGCCTGGCGGGGACGCTCAACTGGCCCAAGAAGGAAGGGCGGATCTTGGAAGTGTGCGAACTGCACCGACCCAAGAACGCCCTGCAAGCCATTGCTCTGCCGCATATCCACAAGGCCTTTCCACCCGTCTCTGTCGCCGATTTCAGGTCATCTGGCATAGCTGATGTCGAGGTCGCGCCGTCAGGTTCGCTAGGGCTGATTGAGAAGGTCATGGATGGGCGGGAGGGTTACGCTTTTCGCCTAGTGCGTGCACACCTTGTTGAGATCATCGGGACGACGGGTAGCGAACCGACCCCCGACGAGCTTTATCAATCCGTCGCGCCTGTCTATCTCGCCAAGGCCGATCAGAACCGTCCGGGGCGGGGACCGTCGTTCCTGAAGCAAAAATGCGCTGAGGCCCTGACCGCCTTTGAGCGCGGCATGATCCCGTTCGCTAGGACGCTAGATGAGGCTGTCGAAACCTACGCCGCCAAGATCAAGGGGGAAATCAAGTCAGGCGACCCTTTTGACCAGATCGCGGCTTTCGAAGCCGAGGAAGCGCCTGCGTCAAAATCGCATTCCTTCCCCGCCAGCAGTCTCAATGGTGAGCCGCCTCCCCGTCAGTGGGTGGTGCAGGACTGGATTATAGAAGGCGCGGTCAACAGCCTGTATGGTGATGGTGGCGTTGGGAAGACGCTTCTCGCTCAGCAGCTTGGGGCGAGTGTGTCCCTCGGTGTGCATTGGATTGGCCTGGAGACCAAGAAGGGCTCTGTCATGGCCATTCTCTGCGAGGACGAGAAAGACGAGCTGTGGCGGCGACACAACGACATCAAGGCCTCGCTCGGCTACGCCATCGGAAACCCGTTCGACGATTTCCACCTGTGGCCACGGGTCGGGGAAAGCAATCTTATCGTCACTTGGGATAGGGACGGAACGGCAAAGCTGTCGACCTTCTATGAGGACCTTACCGCCGAGATTCGCGAGAAACAGCCGTCGCTATTGATTCTCGATACGCTCGCGGACATTTACGGCGGTAATGAGATCGACCGCGTGCAGGTCAATTATTTCATCAAGACCGTTTTGGGCGGCCTGATCCGTGAGCGGGGGCCAGAAGCGCCGCTTACCGTTCTGTTGCTAGGACACCCGTCCGTCAGCGGTAAGGCCGACGGCCGGGGCTTCAGTGGTTCGACCGCCTGGAACAACAGCGTTCGCTCGCGCATGTATCTTCAAAAGCCCGACGACGGGGCGAGCGAAGAACGCATTCTGACGCGCGGAAAGGCGAACTACGCCGCTAGCGGCGATGATACCGCCATCCGCCTTTTCTACGCCAACGGCGTGCTTCATGCCGGTGACGACGTGCCGGGGACGGATAGCCTGTTGTGGGCGTGCATCCGAGACGCCTGCCAGGCCGTCAACAAGGCGTGGGATGAAGGCAACCCCTACACCGGTCGCAAGAGCCATTCGCGGCACATCTATGCCGCTCTTCCGGCCAAGCTTTTGGCGTCAGGCTATGCGCCGAACCTTGTTCGCCAGGCCGTCAGGGAAGCGGTTGATGATGAGAAAATCTATCTGGCCAAGAGCAACGGCAAGAGCGGTTATAGGGCCCTGTCATGAGTGCCCAACTCAAAGCTAAAAGTGCTCTCGCATCGTTTATCGATAAATTGGCCAGTGCTCTCGTATCGATAAACGATAAATCCAGAGCACTTTTCAAAGCACTGGCAGTGCCAAGTGGGCACTGGGCACTTTATCATGTCGTTGAAATCGTTGACAAAAATGCCAGTTCTAGAACTTGGTCTCTTTGCCAGTGCTTGAGGACTGTGTTTCATGTTTAATTTCAACAAGTTACAGGCGCTCCTCGCGCGGGCGCGCGCGTATAGCCTGAGCACTGTCGCGCTCAGTGCCGAGCGCGCTTGTCAGCGCGCGCTCGGCCCGGCGCTCCATACGGACACAAAGGAAACCAGCTATGCCAAATTCTGATGACGCCGTTACCCTCCAATCCATCCACACTGGCCTAGACGAGGTCGCCAGGCGCATGGAAGCCAAGTGGGGGGTCGAGCGGCTTCCCCTGCTGGTGGACGCCGAGCTGCGGGCCAAGTTCGAACGTCAGCGCATCAAGGTCGGCGAGGCGCTGTCAGAGGCATGGAGCGCGAAGGTCCTGACGCGGGACATGCTGGAAACCGCGATTGCCCGTTGCGCCGCCATGGAGCGCGCCTGGGCGGTTTTAGACGCTCAGGCTACCTCGGATAGGCAGATGCCCATTTCGGCCGTTGTGACCGTGCTGGAGGGCCGTACGCACGATGGTTCGGTGCTGGCGGTGGTCGGGACGAACGCGGAGGCGAAACATGTCCTCGACGAAGGACGGGCGACGGTGGTTCTGACCCTTGAGGAGGTCGCCAACCTGCTGAAGGCGGTAGGGCCGGTTTTGGAGATCAAACGCTCGTTTCCGGGGGCGATGGTCTGCGCGCCGGCTGATCGGTCGTGGGTGAAGGCCGGGGATGAGATCCCGTTTTAGGGAGAAGCGAAAGAAACACGTTGACGAGCTGTACGAAAAGCGTATGGTGTTGGTAACGGAAGAGACACCTAGAGGAGACTGGAAATGACCAAGCGCCAAACGGTGGTTCAGCACCACCTGTCACGCCCCGAAGGGCTCCGTCTGGAATCGGACCTAGGAGGCTCTGGCGAGCATGTGGGCAAAGTGAGGCGTAGTCCGCGTAACCGGCTAGCCCTCAAGGCGACCCTGAAGGGTTCTAACCTCACTCCACGTGCTAACCCGAGCCCCCTAGGGGTTTATCCTTTAGCGCCCTCCCAACTAACTGGAGAGAGACGATGGCACATGGATACCGCGTAAAGTTTTTTGACCCCGACTACCGGCGCGATCCGAAGACTGATCGCTATTGCCAAAAATGTCAGCGGGATCTTGGTCTTGCACAACCCCATCGCCGCATCATGTGGGAGCTAGACACGATGGATGCGGTTCACGGTGAAGATTGGGAGGTGGCCGACGCAGAAATCAGAACTCGGCGAGAACATCGCGACCCGATAAATGTTGGCTTGGTTGGCATGGATTGCGCCCGGCGGATTGGCCTCGAATGGACTCGCCCCTCCTTCTAGGGCCTTCAACAAGGAAGATGGAAAGATGACAGACGAAGAGGCTGTCGAAGCATTTGAGGCCCAGAGGATAATTCCAGCCTGGAAGGATCGTGAAGAAGACCACGTTCGCGGTGACGAATTTGTGGGAAAGGTCCTTCGCATGCACGGCTTTCCAAAGCTCGCGGAGGCCTATTGCCAAGCGAGTGAAAAATGGTGGTATTCATGATCGTCTGGGCTCTCGTCCTCGCCTTTAACCACCCCGTCATCCTCGCGACGTACCCGACCCATCGCGACTGCATGGCGCGGGTGCGACCGAAGGTTACCTATTGTCAACCGGCTTATGTGAGGGTGAGATGAGTGACCTCATGACTTTGTTAGGCGCTACCCTAGCGCTAGGATGCATTTTCGCTATTTGTGTGCCGCTGTCTCATTGGGTGGTAGAACTGGGCGCGCAGCTAAGCATTTGGCTTGATAGGAATGAGCCTAGATGACGCAGCCCAGCTACGAAGAACGCGCCGCTCAGGTCCGCGCCGTGCTCGCGCTGATGGATGATGGCATGGCTGAGCGGCCGGCTTGTGAGCAAGTTGGGATCAACAGAGCGACCTTCCGCGCCGCTGCTTTGAAGGTCAACGCGGCTGACCATTACGCAAGCGCGTGTGAAGGAATCGCCAAGTCTCAGGTGGACTTGATCGAGGCGCTGATTACTGAAATGCGAGAAGGTTCTGTTGATCCTTCAGTCGGCCGTCTCGAACTAGACGCCCGCAAGTGGATCGCCAGCAAGCTCTTCCCGCGCCAGTGGGGCGACAAGCAGCAGATCGAGCATACGGGCCACATCGCGACCGACACGCCTGACGAGGAACTTGACCGCCGGTTGCTGGCGCATGGGATCGACCCGGCGACGCTGAAGGGCGGGAAATGAACACCTACCTCGACCACGCGCAGATCGGTTGGCTTCGCGAGCCGCGCCCTGGCGCACGAATCAACACGTGGGCCGAGAAGGTTCGCGACCTGGCCTACAAGCTTGACGCCATGGAGGTGCCCGACGACGTGGCGGCCGTGCTGCGTGAGCTGTTCGAGGAGATCGGGCAGCGGGATCGCGATGCGGTGTACCGTGGCGCGATGGATCGCGAACTCATGAGCCAGCTTAAGTGAGATTGAACCATGCGACGTCGTGACGCGTTCCACCGGCAGACACTCACGGAGAGCCAAGCCATGGCCATGACCCAGAAACCCGCCGACAAGCCGGCTGATCCTCATTCGACGACCGGTGACCCCCGCACGCCGGAACAGATCGAACGTGACCGCCAGGCCAAGTTCGAGGAAGCCAAGAAGGCGGAAGACGAGCGCGAGACCGACAACGCCAAGGCGCAGAAGCAGGCCGCCAAGAACGCCCCGAAGGAAGACGGCGACAACTGGCGGCATGCAGACCGTCCGCAGCCTGACCCGAACGCGCCGCGCAAGGGCGCTGTCGACTACGAGAAGCAGATTGGCCCGAACGAAGATCCGAACAGCGCCGGCCGACTTGACCCTGAGGTTTAGGGGTGTAGTCTGAACGTTGACCGTCACGGGTCGTCGTCTCCTGCGTCTTCTGTCCCGGAAAGCCCTCGTCACTTGCTGGCGGGGGCTTTTTGGTGTTTAGTCGTTAGTGCTGTGATCAAGCGGCTTTCGGCTCTACCGGCTCCCGAACCAGCAACGGTCGGTCCAGGGGTTTTGCACCGAATTGACGATCAGCGCTGCGTCGGGGTTAGTCGCCCGGCTCACAGCGACCACCTTGCAACCCGCGCAAACCGTGCTATCGTTCTGTTGCTGCGGCGTTCGCGTTGCTGAGTGGCTTAAGGCCTCTGGTGCGCTAGTTTCCGTCAATCACCGCGCACGGTGGAAAAAGACGGCAACCGCGAGTTCGAATCCCGCCGCTTCGCCGCAGCGTCTTGCTCTCGCCGAAATCCGTGCTATCGTCGGGCCATACTTCCCTCGACAGGAACGATCATGAAATCGCCCCTCGCCCCCAAGAGCCCGGTCGGCACGATCAAGTCGGCCAGCGCCGGGCGCGTGTTTTCGATCAGCGGCCCGTCCGTGCCGAACGCCAAGGGCAAGCCGTCGACGCCGCGCGGCATGACCGTGCTGAACAAGGGCTGAGGAGATGAGAGACACTTCTGAAAGTTCAGACGCCGTCTTTGGTCGGCTTGGTCGCGTAGGATCGAATGTCATCAATGGAAGCTACTACACGGCCGTAGCGATCTCTTCGTGCGAGGATGGCGGCTACGTTGTAGTCGGACAGCTTTACGGTGAGCAGAAGTATCTGTTCGCAGGTGAGCTTGATGCGTGTGGAGCTTACGCGGTAGAGGCTCTAAAGAAGGCCGAGATCACGAAGGCCGAACAGGCCGCTTTCGTGGAAAAATGCCGTGCTCAACAAATTGTTAAAGGCGGCATGGCGAGCAACCAATACGGACTTGAGCAATGAAAAACAGCACCAAGCTCCCCGGCAAGAACGGCAAGTCGAGCGGCCCGTCGTTGCCGTTCAACCTGTCGAAGAAGCAGAAGTCCAACGCAGTGACGAACAAGCGGTAGCTTCGTGCGCTATGTTCAGCGATATGACGGCGAAGGCTTTGAAGTCCAAAGCGGCACGCCGACGCGCTGGGCCTGTTGCGATTGCGGCTTAGTTCATGACATCGTGTTCGTGTCGGTCGACGACCAGGGCGAAGTGAAAGACGAGCCGATCGGCGTCGCCACCAAGCGGAACATGCGGGCCACAGCCCAGCGCCGGCGCGGGATTGTCGATCGGCCTAATAAGCCAAAGGGCTCGCTTCCGGGGCGTATTTAGCCGCCATGCTCACCCGCGAGAAAAAGCTAGAGCTGTTAGCCCTCCTCGACGAAAAACAAGCCCGTGCCGACAAGGTGCGGGCTTCCGTCGATTTCGAGTACTTCGCGCATACGCGGCTAAAGATCCGCCCGAAAGAGGGCGCACTGATGCCCTTCACGCTCAATCGAGCGCAGCGCTACATCAACTCCCGCCTCGATGAACAGCTTGAGCGTACTGGCCGTGTCCGCGCGCTGATTCTTAAGGGCCGTCAGCAGGGAGCATCCACGCTCATTGGCGCGCGGTTCTACTGGAAAGTGACGAAGACCGGCGGCTTTCAGTGCTTCATCTTGACGCACGAGGCCGCCGCCACCGACAAGCTGTTTAAGATGGTGGAGCGCTACCACAAGAACGATCCTCATGCTCAGCCTACCAGCGCCTCAAACGCTAAGGAGCTGTCGTTCAGCGCCCTGGATAGCGGCTACAGCGTCGGAACGGCTGGGACGAAGGGCGTGGGCCGATCGTCGACCGTGCAGCTCTTTCATGGCAGTGAAGTGGCCTTCTGGCCGAACGCCTCGGACCATTTCGCCGCCGTCGTTCAGGGCGTGCCGAAGGTCGATGGCAGCGAAATCATCCTTGAGAGCACGGCGAACGGTATTGGCGGCGAGTTTCACAAGCGCTGGCAGGAGGCTGAAGCCGGAAAGGGTGAATATCAAGCCATCTTCGTGCCGTGGTTCTGGTCTGATGAGTACGCCTCGCCCGTGCCGTTCGGATTCGTGCTCGACGAAGAGGAGACTGAATATCAGGCGCTGCACGAACTGTCGTTGGAACAGATTGCCTGGCGACGCGACAAGATCGTCGAGCTTGGCAGCGCTCAGCTCTTCAAACAGGAATATCCAGCTACCGCCGCAGAAGCCTTCCAGACGACGGGCCATGACGCCTTTATCGACACTGAGTTGGTCATGGTGGCGCGTAAGCGCGAGATCGATGGCCCGGGGTCGCTGGTGGTCGGCATGGATCCAGCCGGACAAGGTGACGACGCCACGGCGGTCGCCTGGAGGCGCGGAAATCAGCTGATCAAGACCGAGCGTCGTTACAAGCTGACCGCCGTCGACAAGGCGAACTGGGTTCGAACCATCATCGACGAAGACGAGCCGGCCAAGGTGTTCGTTGACGTTGGCGGTGGCTATGGCGAGTTCATCCAAATCGTGCGTGATTGGGGCAAGCACTACGATCGATGCGTTGAGGCCGTCAGCTTCGGCGGCTCGCCTCAAGATCCCCCGAAAATTGGATCTGATGGCACGAAGCTGCCGAGCGCCAAGAATCGCCGCGCTGAGATGTGGATGCGTATGAAGACCTGGCTGCAAGATCCGCTTGGTGTCGACATCCCCGACGAGGATGCGCTGCACGCCGATCTCTGCGCACCAGGCTATCGGCACAACACTGCCCGCGAGTTGATCCTTGAGAGCAAGGAAGACATCAAGAAGCGCGGTATGCGCTCGCCGGACGCCGCTGACGCGCTTGCCCTGACCTTCGCGGCCCCTGTCAAGGTGCGAATTGAAGAACCGGCGCGAACGCGCTACGCTGGTTCGACGCAGCGTCGCGCGTCTGCATGGGCTGTGTGATGTTCATCCTGAACGATGCAGAGGAAATGGCGATAGCGGCGATGCTGTCGGATGACGGTTGGACTGAAGAGCAAGAGCAAATTCTTATACGACTTAATGCGAAATTGAAGACCGCCGGTAAAGCTAGGGCTATCGGAGTAGAAATGTCCAAGCGGGTTGAAAATCCTATGTGCCAGTCATGATCCGCGTCTTCTGCGACAAGGGCCAGTTCGACATCGAGGCTGACGAAGCGGTGCCCGACATGACGAACAATCTCGTGCTCAAGCTGGCGAACGATATCGTCGCCATCTTTCGCTGCGAGTGCTGGTCGTATTTTCAGGTGCTTGAAGAATGAACCAGCCTACGAAGCGCAAGCCCGGCCGTCCGCGTAAGCATCCATTGCCTGTGGAGAACATCCACGCCTATGACATGCGAGGAGAAGAACGCTCGGCGGCGGGAGTTGAGGGCGTTTCGGAAGGAGCGGGCGGCCTATTGGGAGGCATGGAAGAAGCTGACGCCAGAGCAGCGCTTGGAGCGTTTGCGGCAGCAGCTGATATCGAACCTGACAGCGAAGTCATGGATCGCCAGCTTTCTGGAGACCTAACCCATGATCAATATGAAGAACATGCTGTCGCTGATGAAGCGGAACGAGCGGTTTCGGGAGCGGGGGAAGTACCGAGCGATGCAGATCCCAGAGCCTCAGCTCTGGCCGAGGATGACGCGGGAGCAGGCGCAAGCGCAAAAGAACTACCTGTTTTCTCACTCATTACAGGCCATGAACTAGCCGCTATGAAGGAAGAGGCCTGGGAGGGGTTCCAATACCGTGAGGGGCGCAGCAAGATGGACACGCTCGGGCGCATCTGGGAGTTTGCGCCCGAGACGCGCCAAGAGCTTACCGTCGTCACCTTCTCGATGCGACGCCCCTGCGGCCCGCGCCAGGAGCGCACGATCAGCACGGCGAACTACGGTACCGACACGGCGCGACAGCAGAGCGACGCCATGGTTGACGAGATGAACGGATGGGCGCTGTGACCCCGCAGGAGAAGGCCGACAGCGTCGCCCGCGACATTGGTAGCCCTAAGCTCGTCGCCGCCACCCCGGTCGACTTTGGCGACCGTATCATCTTCGTGTTCGACATCATCCCGCACGAGACGTTGCCATGGTCGAAGGGCGTCGAGGTCGAGACCGTCACCGCGTCGCGCGATAGCGTCCTGATCGTCCTAAACGACTGGAAGGCTCGCGTGCTCGACCAGATCAACCGCAACATGCCTTCGCCCGTCGTGCAGAAGGCCATCAAGGTTCACGGCATGAAGGCCGTTCGGAAGGCGCTGGGATGATCGACCTCGACGAAGATAACGAAGTCGGCGAGAGCGCGAACAACGCACCGCCCCAGGCTGTCACCGACCCCGATTTCTACAGCCGGTTCGGAACGGACGAGGAGTCGCTTCTCGCCAAGTTCGCGCGCTGGCGTCGCAAGCTCGACGGTCATTACTCCGAATGGCTGTCAGAGGCCAAAGAGTGCTTCGACCTCGTGGCGGGCCGTCAGTGGACGGACAATGAAATCTCCGAGATGGAGGAGAAGCTTCGCATCCCGACCACCTTCAACCGCATTCAACCGACCATCGACGCGGTTGCCGGCGCTGAGATCCAGGGTCGGCAACAGATCCAGTATTTCCCCCGTGAAGTGGGCGACAGCGCCGTCAGTGAGATCCTGACGCAGGGCGCTGAGTATGAGATGGGCGAGTGCGACGGTAACGAGGAGGACTCGGATGCCTTCCGGGACTGCCTGATCTGCGGCGTGGGAGTGACCGAGACGCGCCCCGACACGGTCAACGGTGAGGTCAGTATCATCTGCGACCGCATCGACCCGCTGGAGATCTTGTTCGACCCCGGCAATCGCAAGGCCTGTTTCGCCGACGCGCGCTTTCTCAAGCGCGAAAAGCACATGGACGAGGAGGAATTCGAGGAGCTATGGCCCGGCTTCTCCCCCACGGGCGATGAGAACGACGGCAAGCGCGTCACGGTCGTTGATCCGCGTGTGCGCTACACCCATGGCGAGCTTGGCGACAACGACAAGGGCGACGTCGTCGTCTGTGAGTGGCAATGGTACGAAAACGAGACGACCCATCTCGCCGCGATCGAAGGCAAGATCGTCACGCTGACCACGGACGAGCACGCCGAGGCGCTGGAGGCGAATCCGAACCTCGACGCCGTCAAGCAGTCGCGCCGCGTCTATTACCGCGCCTTCACCAACGGCCCCCAGATCATGGAGGTGGAGGAGATCGACGTCGGCGACTTCACCTACAAGGCGATCACCGGCAAGCGTGACCGCAACAAGGGGACGTTTTACGGCCTCGTTCGGCCGATGAAGGACCCGCAGAAGTTCGCCAACAAGTTCTTCAGCCAGATCCTTCACATCATCAACTCCAACGCCAAGGGCGGCGTCATGGTGGAGGAGGGGGCGGTCGAGGACATCCGCAACTTCGAAGCCTCCTATGCCCAGGCCGACGCCATTACCTGGGTCAATGACGGCGCGTTGCAGGGCACCAATCCACGTATCATCCAAAAGCAGGCTCCTGCCTATCCGCAGGGCTCCGATCGCATGATGCAGACATCGGTGGACGCGATCCGCGACGTCACGGGCGTGTCGCAGGAAATGCTCGGCCTCGCCGACCGAGATCAGCCCGGCGTGCTGGAGCAGCAGCGTAAGCAGCAGACCTATGGCATTCTGGCGGCTTTCTTCGACGCGCGCAGGCGCTACATGAAGCTGAAGGGCCGGCTGCTGCTGAAACTCATTCAGAAGTACCTGCCGGCCGATAAGCTGGTGCGGATCGTCGGCGAGGACGGCTCGCCGCAGTACGTGCCGCTGGCGCTGGAGAAGGACACGATGGAATACGACATCGTGGTCGACGAAGCACCCGCCTCGCCGAACCAGAAGGTGCAGACCTTCCAAATGCTGACGCAGCTCATGCCGCTGTTCAGCAATGCCGATCTGCCCGCCTCGTTCTGGGCCGAGATGGCGAAATACAGCCCACTTCCGGCGGGTCTGTCGGCAAAACTGGCCAAGATCATCACCGATCAGGAAAAGCAGCAAGAGGCCGCCGAGCAGGCGCAAGCGCCGATGAAGCAGGCGGCCGAACAGCTTCAGATGCAAGGCGCGCAAGCCGATGTTGCCGACAAGGCGGCCGGGGCGCAGCTTAAGCAGGCCCAAGCCGCCGAGCACGCGGGCGCGGCGCAAACCGATCCTGTCGAGACCGACTCTGCCGCGCGTCTAAACGCCGCACGTGTCGCCGAGATTGAAAACCGTATCGTCAATGACCTTTCGAACCGCACCAAGACCCAAGAGGAATATTCCTGATGAGCGACATCGAGAACGACGTTTCGGACAACGCGCCGGCCCCGGATACGTCGGCCGATGACGCCAAATACGCGGCATTGGAGGCCAAGTACGCAGGTCGAGACCAAGGCCCCGAAACCTCCGACGCTCAGCCCGGCGGAGAAGAAGAGCAAGCGCAAGGCGACGAAGCCAAGCTAGAGCAGCGCAAGCCTCTCGCGCCGGAAGAGGTCGAGAAACGCTGGAACGACACCAAGACCGCGCTGAAGGAGACGCGCCGCGAGGCTCGCGAGCTGAAGGAGCGTCTGGCTGGGCTGGAGGCGCAGCGAGCAGCCCAAGCCGAAGAGCAGGACGCCATCGAGCGCCTGGTGTCGTCGTTGCGCGACGATGACGATGACCCGATCGAGGACATCACCACCGTTAAGACCTTGCTGCGCGAGTTCATGAAGCGCCAGAAGGACGAGACGCAGGCCGAACGCGCGCAGCGTGAGCAGCAGACGGCGATGACCTCGTTCGCCACCTCGGTCGCTGAGGGCGAAGTCGAGTTCAAAGCCGACAACCCTGATTATGACGATGCGGTGAAGCACTTCCGTCAATCGGTGCGGGAGGAGTTGGAAGAACAGGGCCTCAGGGGCCAGGAGCTTGAGAAGGAATTCGCCACCACCCTGATCAATCTGGCCAAGAAGGCCATGGACGCCGACCGCAACCCGGCCGAGGTGGTCTATTCACTGGCCAAGAAGCGCGGTTTCAAGGGCGGCGCGACAACCGTCAACAAGGTTGACGAGAAGATCGCCGCGACACAGGCCGATATTGACAAAGCGGCTGAAAAGATACAGACCCTTAGGCAAGGTCAACAAGCTGGACGATCTCTTTCTTCAGTGGGCGGTGGCAACGGGACGGGTGGTCAAGTGACCCTCACCAGCGCCGCCAAGAAGACGGGCAAGGAATTGCTCGCCGACTACGCCAAGCTGAAGGAACAGGCCAAGCGGACCGGTAACTATCGTTGATCGTCTGGCCCACGGACGGGCCAAGGCATCGGTGAGCCTCTAACACGCCGGTCGTAGGCCCCACGGACGGGAGCGAAGCGCGGAATCATCCGCATTCCCTTTCATCCGTGGAGAAGCCTAAGTGTCCACCACCAATTATGGCGTTAACTCGCCCGAAGCCGTCAAGCTGTGGCGGAAAGTCCTGTTCGAGGAAGCCCTCGCCGCCACCTGGGTCGGCAAGTTCATGGGCGAAGGCTCGGACAACGTCCTTCAGGTCCTCGACGACACCCGCAAGGGCGCTGGCGACCGCATCACTGTCACCCTGCGTATGCAACTGACCGCCGATGGCGTGGTTGGTGACGCGACGCTGGAGGGCAACGAAGAGGCGTTGGTCACCTACACCGACAACCTCTATATCGATCAGCTCCGCAACGCCGTTCGCAGCGGCGGCAAGATGACCGAACAGCGTATTCCGTGGTCGATCCGCGATGAGGCCAAGACCGGCCTCGCCGACTGGTTCGCCGGCCGCTTCGACCAAGTGTTCTTCAATCAGGTCTGCGGCTACACCACCGAAACGCGCAGCCAGTACAACGGCAACAACGCGATCATCGCGCCGACCTCGACGCGGATCTATCGTCCCAATGGTCGCGCCAATGACCAGTCCCTGACGACAGGGGATGAGTTCACCCTGACCCTGATCGACCAAGCTGTCTTGCTCGCCAAATCGGCCAACCCGATCATCCGTCCGATCAAGGTCGACGGCGAGGACAAGTACGTCTGCGTGCTGAGCCTGGGCCAGGTGCTGCAACTGCGCACCAACACCTCGACCGGCCAATGGCTCGACATCCAGAAGGCCGCCACGACCGGCGACGGCTCCAAAAACAACCCGATCTTCACGGGTGCGCTGGGCGAGTACAACGGCGTCATCCTCTTCGAGGACCGTCGCATCCCGCAGGGCGTCAACTCCTCGACCGGGGCCGCCGTTTCCACGGCGCGCCGCGCTGTCCTGATGGGGGCTCAGGCCGCCGTCCTGGCTTTCGGTCAAGGCGCGTCCATGGACCAGATGGACTGGAACGAGGAGCTGTTCGATTACGGCAATCAGTTGGGCGTCTCGGCGGGCTGCATCTATGGGCTGAAAAAGTCTCAGTTCAACAGCACCGACTACGGCACCATCGTCATCGCCACCTTCACGGCCTCCTAAGGATAGGTGCACCATGCCCACTCCCGCTCGTAAAACTCAGTATCAGGTCGTCCACGAAATCTCGCGGACCTTCACCTTCGCTGACGCCGGCCTCGCCGCCGGTCTTCAGATCGGCACGCTTCCGGCCGGCGCGCTCGTCGATGAGACCTCGGTTCTCACCACGACCGCCTGGAACGGCACCGTGTCAGTTACCGCCTCGGTTGGTACGACCTTGACCGGCACGCAGTTCATCAACGCCACCGATGTTCGCACCGCCGCTGCTCGGGTCGACACGCAAGTGCCGATCGCTCAAGTCGGGCCGCTCGCGGCCGATACGCCCATCTATGCCTCCTTCGCTTTCGGTGGCACCGCCGGCACGGCCGGCCAGACGACGGTCATCGTCTATTACATCACTGGCGCTGGCTAAGCGTCGGATTAGGCGGGTTGTCGAAAGGCGACCCGCCACTCTTTCATGGTGAATCATGGCGACGCTAGGCCAATTGAAATCTCGCATCGTCTCGGAGACGAACCGCGACGATCTGCTTGACGACCTGGCGTCCGCGCTCAATAGCTGCATCGCGCAGGCGATCGACTTCTACGCCAATTCGCGTTTCACCTTCAACGAGCTGCGCACCACCAGCATCGCGGCGCAGGGTTCAGAATACCTCACCATTCCCACTAACTTTCGTTTTGTCGACGAGCTGTTCGTCATTGTCGGTGGTGTCCGCTATCCGCTCCGCAAGCTGCAAATGACGCAGGTGGAGGACCTCTATAGCGTCCCACTGACGGGTCAGCCGACCAATTGGGCGGAGTACAACTTTCAGGCCCGACTTTGGCCAACGCCGAACATCGCCTACACGATGATCTGGATTGGCGTGGCCGATGTCACGCCGGCCCTGGACTACACCGATGACGCCTCGACGAACGATTGGACGACGCGGGGCGCGGATCTGATCGACGCCCGCACTCGCTTCCTGCTGTACCGTGACTACTTCCGTGACGATGGCGGAATGCAGATCGCCAAGGCGGCCGAAACCGAGGCCTATGCCAATCTCAAGGGTGTCAGCAACCGCATGATGACCACGGGTCGTGTGAGGCAGTCATGGTGACCCGCGTCAGCAAGCCGGCCACGCTCGACAGTACCGCTCCCGACTGGATGAAGCGGTTCGCCGCATCTCTGGAAGACGGCTATGTCCAGGCCGCTCCGACACGTCCGCAACTTCTGTCACGGTTTGTCTCGACGGACCTTCCTAATCCGATCGATTGGCCGTGGTGCATCATCGCCCTCACTGATCTTGAAACCGTGGCGATGTCCACCGGGGCCGCCTGGGTCCGTGCTGATGGGAGCGCCTTGTAATGGCTTCGACCTATACCCCGTCCCTGCGGCTCAATCTTCAAGGTGCTGGAGACAACCTAAACACGTGGGGCTTGATTTTAAACTCTGGCGTGTTCGGCTTGGTCGACACCTCAATCAGTGGGCGGCTCGCGCTGTCCCTGTCTGGATCGGTCACCCTGACCAGCCTTAATGGCGTCGCCGACCAAGCCCGCAACGCCATGATTCACATCACGGGGGGCATGGGCGGAACGATCATTGTCCCGTCCGTGACCAAGATCTATCAGGTTCTCAACGGTTCGGCCGGCATCGTCACCATCACGGCTGGTGCAACGAGCGCTAGCCTGGTGGTCGGTGAATCGTCTTTCGTCATGTGCGACGGGACCAACGTCACCAAGATCATTCCGCAAGGCTTCCCAACGCCGCTGAACAACACCGACGCGGCGAACAAGGCTTATGTCGATGGGGTCGCTTTTGGCTCCAGCAATCTGCCTGGCATCAACCCCGGCACCGCTGGGCTGTTCGTCGGCAATGATGGCGTCACCGCTTCTTGGTCCAGCCCTTTTCCGACTCAGACCGGCAATGCCCGCAAGTTTCTGTCGACGTCTGGGCTGACGACTGCCTGGAGCGTCGCGGGCTTCAAGGGCTATGCCGCCAAGGTCGCCAATTACACCTTGGCGGTGACGGATAAGGAATATCTGATCGACTGCACCGGGACGTTTAACCTGACCTTCCCGGCCGCGTCGACTATGGATACCGACTTTGGCGTCTGGGTCCGCAATAACGGCACAGGCGACATCAGCCTCGTGCGTAGCGGTTCCGACACCATCGACGGCCTGACCGCCTATGTCATGTATCCGGGCGAGATGCGGTTCTTCCTGATCGCTGGCGCGAGCGCCTATGTCAGCTTCGTCGTTAAGCCATTCACGCGCACCTTCACCGCGTCTGGGACGTTTACGACGCCGCCTGGATATCTCGCTTTTACAGGCGAAATGTGGAGCGGTGGTGGCTCTGGTCGCAAGAATGTTTCAGCCGCTGATAAGGCTGGCGGTGGCGGGGGCTGCTGCACGCCATTCCTGTTTCAGGCGTCTGAGATGTCCGCCACTGAAACTGTTACCATTGGAGCGGGTGGAGCGGCTCAGACCGTTAATGCCACTGATGGGAATCCTGGTGGCGACAGCATCTTCAAGACCGTCACCGCCAAAGGCGCCGGGGCGGGCACTGCCGCAAGCGGGCTTGGTGGCCAGGCTTATGCCGTCCCCAACAATCAAGTTACGGACATCACTGATGCGGTGGGGAATGTTGCATCCGCTTATCTGGCGGGGGCAACTTGTAAAATCAGTACCGGAACTTCTACGGTGTGGGGCGCTGGTTCTGGTGGAGGGATTACGTCCGCTGATGCCCTTGGAACACTAGGGCCGACAATCTTTGGCGGCGTTGGGGGTCTGGGAAGTCTGGCCGGTAACGGCGCTGACGGCACGGCTCCAGGCGGCGGCGGGGGCGCGACCAAGAGCGGCACTCAGTCGGGGGCTGGCGCGCGCGGTGAGCTGCGCATCCGAGGCATCTCCTGATGGCGCGGTTTCCACTCGATCCACCGCCAGGCCTGTTTCGAGACAACACCTCGTTCAGCAACGAGGCCCGATGGGAAACGGCCGACAAGGTGCGGTTCTGGCGTCAACGCGCCCAGGTCATTGGCGGGTGGGAAGCCTTGATGCTGACCGCCCTCACGGGCGTATGCCGCTCCCTGTTGTCTTGGACCTCCAACAACGGAGCGCTCAATGTCGCGTTTGGCACGAACAGCAACCTGCAACTTTTCTACGGCGGTGATCTGTTCGACCTTACGCCGACCCTCAATCAGCCCCCTATCGTCCTGCCTCCCAACAAGCTGACAGCGACGCTGGGTTCGCCAACCATCAGCGTCAACGAGCCTGGACATGGCCTGACGACGGGCGACACGATTATCGTGTCTGGTGCGACGACGGTCGGCAATCTGGTTCCTAACGGTACCTACACCGTCACCGTCACGGACGTGGACAACTTCACCTACACCTTCGCCAGCAACGCCACCTCGACCACGCTCGCGGCGGCTCCGCTGGCGGTGACGCTGGGCCTTAAGACGGTGACGGTGACGCACGTCGCCCACGGTCTGACCGATGGGGCCACGGTGGTTATCAGCGGTGCAGCGGCGGTCGGGGGCATCACGCCGAACGGCACCTTCGTCATCAACGCTATCGACGCTGATTCCTACACCTATCAGTTCACCAGCGCCGCGACTTCGACCGCGACGGGTGGCGGGGCGGCGGTTGTCGAGTTCGCCAAGATCGCGGGCGGCGACGCCGTCAAGATTGCCTCGCAGGTTGCGTTTACGGCAGGCGCGGTCGATGGCGCTGGCGGATCTGGATACGGCACGGGGACCTATTCGTCAGGAACCTATTCAAGCCCTTCCACGGCTGACTTCTTCCCGATGACCTGGAGTTTGGCCAATTACGGCGAAAGCTTGATGGCCAATCCGCGTGGTCGGACCATCTACTGGTGGCAGAACGACACCCTGTTGAACGCCGAGCCGTTGCTCAATGCGCCCCGCCAGGTGACCTATATGCTGGTTACGCCTGAGCGCCAGGTCATCGCCTTGGGATGTAATGAGGAGCTGTCAGGCGAGTTCAATCCGCTGTGCATTCGCGGCTCGGACATCGAGAACCCCGAGGATTGGACGACGCGCACCAGCAACAACGCCTTCGAATATGTCGTCGATGGCGGTGGTCGCTTGGTGGGGGGGCTGGTCACCGGATCTGGCGTGTTTGTCTGGACGTCGGAGGCCCTGTATCAAGGAACCTTCATCGGTGATCCGGCCCAGACCTACCGCTTTGATCTGCTAGGCAAGAACTGCGGGCTGCTGGGGCCAAACGCCGCATGCGTCGTTGGTCAGACCGCCTATTGGGTCGGGGCCGATTTGCAGTTTCGTTCCTGCGTCCTGGGCGGCGCGCCGCAGATTCTTTCATCTCCGCTTCAGGCCGAGTTCGCCGCCAACCTGGCCTTCTCGCAACAAGACAAGGTCGTGGCCACCACGGTCAATCAGTTCGGTGAGGTTTGGTGGTTCTATCCCGATGGCCGCGACGGCTACGAGAACAGCCGCTACCTGATCTATTCCTTCCTTGAAGGAACGTGGTCGCAAGGCCTCATGGTCCGCACCGCCTTCGCCGACGCCGCGTCGCAGCCCTACCCGATCGGTGTCGACTACACTGGATACAGCTACTATCACGAGCGCGGAAACTCGGCGAACGGGTCTCCGCTGTCGTGGTCTCTGGAGACCGCCGACTATTACCTCGGCGAAGGCGACAGGACGCTTCAGGTCGAATCGATGTGGCCCGACTTCAAGGACCAACAGGGCGTCGTCATGTTTCAACTGAACGGTCAGCTCTATCCGCAATCGGCGGTGCGGAGCACTGGGCCGTATTCCCTTGCGGTCGGTCAATCCAAGAAGGATTTCCGCATTAGCGCGCGGGTGGTCAAGGTGGCCTTTTCGGGCAATACTAGTCCAGCTTTTGTACGATTTGGCAAGATTGAGTTCGACGCCTTTGAGCGGGGGATGCGATGAGCATCGACAATGATCTGAACGAAGTGCTCGGCGTCAAGGCTGCGGTGGCCCCTGAGCCTATCGAGGCAGCGCCGCTTGAGGTGGTGCAGCCAAACACCGTTCTGCCCCTGCACGCGCAATGGGAGCGGTTCAAACCGCAATTCACCGAGGCGATGGCTGAAACGCCCTACGCGATCGAAGATCTTGAGCGCTCAATCGGCCAAGGCCGTACGATGTTTTTCCCCGGCAAGAACGCCGCCATTACGGCCGAGAAGGCCGTGTATGGCAACGAAACCTTCTTCCAAGTCACCTGGGCCGTGGGCGACATGGAAGAGGTCTTATCGCTCGCGCCTGGCGTTGAGGCCGTTGGCCGCCTGCTTGGCTGTTCGGCCATGCTTATCGAAGGCCGGCGTGGTTGGGAGAAGATGCTCGCGCCGCTTGACTATAAGTTCTGGTCGCTGACCCTGAAGAAGGCCCTGTAGCGCCATGGGTATCTCGACCAAGAAAACCACCACGAGCGGCACGAAGAATAGCAATTCGACGTCGACCTCGACGCCGAGCAACCCCGATTGGGTGACGGGTGGCGTACAGGATCTCGTCAACAAGATCGGTGTGCTGGGGGGGACCGATCCGCAATCCTATGTGACACCGGCTTCTGGCCTGCAACAACAGGCTTTCGATCAGGCCTCCAACGCCAGGACAAGCCCGCAATACGACGCCGCTATCGGAGCCATCGGCACCGCCAACAGCGCCACCACGCCACTGAGCACCGCCGCCAACATGGGGGGCGGAGAATCGCTACTGACGGGCCTGGATCGGTACGTCAACCCGATGCTCAAGAACGTGGTGGGAACCACGCTGGACCAGTACGACGAAAACGCTGGACAACAGGCGGTGGCGTTGGCGGCCAAAGGCGCGCAGAATCATGCGTTCGGCGGCTCTCGTTATGGCCTGGCGGAGGGGCAGTTTGGAGCCGACACCGCTCGTAATCGCGCCTCGACCGAGGCCGGTCTTCTCAGTGACGCCTATACCAAGGCTTATGGCTACTCCGCTGATGACGCCAACCGCCGTCAACAAGCGGCGTCTCTTAATGCGCAATTGGCGCAACAAAGCGACCTGGCGAACCAGGCTTCGCACAATTCGGTCATCGACCGCTATTTGACCTCGGCCGGACTGCTGTCTGGTATCGGCACGGCGCAAGACGCTTCCGGCCGCGCCAACACGGCGCTCCTAGGCGATCTGGGCGGCGTTGAGCGCGGCATCGCGCAGGACAAGGCCACCGCGCCGCTGAGCCTGCTACAGGCGCAGCAGCAGCTTCTTGCGGGCCTGCCGCTCGATCTGTTCCATGGTGGGACAGTGACAGGTCAAGAGAGCGGCACGAGCACGGGCGTCACCAAACAAGATCCAAGCACGATGCAGAAGATCGCCGAAGCCGCCAAGCTCGCGGCTCTGTTCTCCGATCGGGCTCTCAAGCGCGACATCGTCAAGATTGGCACACGCGACGACGGTCTAGGCTGGTACCGCTACAATTACATCTGGGGTGGTGGCGAACACGAGGGCGTCATGGCTGACGAAGTGCTGGCGATCAAGCCGCACGCCGTCTTGCGCCATGTGAGCGGCTTCCTCATGGTCGATTACGGAGCGCTGTGATGGGCATCCTCGACGGTCTGAAATCCTTCAGTACAAAATTCAACACCGCGACTCCCGGCAAACTGTCCTGGGCTGATAAGCTTGATCAGTTTGGCGATACGGTTATGGATTTTGAAGACAATGGAGGCCGTGTCGAAGCAGGCCGTAAACGGCGTCTTGACGAGGCGGAACGCCGTCAGGCGGCGGAGCAACGCCAGCAGATCGCCGCGCTTGCCGATAGCCTCGGCTTGTCGCCAAAGGAAAAGCTACTTTATATGGCCAACCCCAAGGCGTTCGGGGAGCTGCTGAAGGAACAGCAGTCGCCCTACACGCTGAGCGAGGGATCGCAACGCTTCGGCCCGAATGGTGAATCGATCGCCGCCGCGCCAAAGACCATGGCGTTCGGCGACCAGATTCTCCAGGCCGGCCCGCAGGGCGTCAATCCGCTTTATACCCGCAACAAGACCTATGCGGAACAATTGGCCGAGCAGCTTGGTAAGGGCGATCTTGAAGTCAAACGCGG
>Ga0134124_10000368_pt1 | contig 39060 bp, 37 predicted proteins | sample KB304_FD_96880 | JGI IMG/M metagenome (GOLD analysis project Ga0134124, IMG submission 96880) | Terrestrial soil microbial communities without Nitrogen fertilizer from Kellogg Biological Station, Michigan, USA - KB3-0-4 | ecosystem: Environmental > Terrestrial > Soil > Unclassified ... | reverse complement strand
GCCATCGAATACACCGATGCGCTCGGCAAATTCCTGCCCGACCAGGACCGGCCGAACGAGGGCGTGTTCTCGTTCAAGGACGACGACGAGCAGTGGCTGTCGCTGCGCTACGATTTGACCGCGCCGCTCGCCCGCTACGTAGCGCAGAATTTTCAGAACCTGGCGCTGCCCTATCGCAGCTACCGCTTCGGCTGGGTGTTCCGCAACGAGAAGCCGGGCCCGGGACGTTTCCGCCAGTTCATGCAGTTCGATGCCGATACGGTCGGCGCGCCGACAATGGCCGCCGATGCCGAGATGTGCATGCTGGCGGCGGACACGATGGAGGCGTTAGGGATCAAGCGCGGCGATTACGTCGTGAAGGTGAATAACCGGAAGGTGCTGGATGGCGCGATGGACGCCGTTCAAATACCTGCGGAGAACCGCCTCACTACGATGCGCGCGATCGACAAGCTTGATCGTCTTGGCATCGACGGCGTGCGCATGCTGCTCGGCAAAGGTCGCAAAGATGACAGTGGCGATTTCACCAAAGGCGCCGAATTAAGCGAGCAGCAGATCGAAGGTATTGTCGGCGCTATTACCGGCACAGCTACTTCCGACAGCGCAAATGCCGGCGAACAAGAACTTGCCGAGATTGCTAAGTTGGTTCGCGCTGCAGGTTATGAAGATCGCGTTCGTATCGACAAGACGGTCGTGCGCGGCCTCGAGTACTACACCGGTCCCGTCTACGAAGTTGAGCTGACCTTCGAGATCAAAGACGACAAAGGCCGGCCCGTGCGCTTCGGCTCGGTCGGCGGCGGCGGGCGTTACGATGGGCTCGTCTCGCGCTTCCGCGGCGAGCCTGTGCCGGCGACCGGATTCTCCATCGGCGTGTCGCGCCTGCAAGCAGCGCTCACCGCACTCGGCAAGCTCGGGCAAAAGAAAGAAGCCGGCCCGGTGGTGGTCACCGTGTTCGGCGGCGACATCGCCGACTACCAGAAGCTCGTCACCACGCTGCGCAACGCCGGCATCCGCGCCGAGCTGTATCTCGGCAATCCGAAACACAATCTCGGTCAGCAGATGAAATACGCCGACCGCCGCGGCTCCCCTTGCGCCATCATCCAGGGCTCGAACGAAAAAGAGCGCGGCGAGGTGCAGATCAAAGACCTGATCCTCGGCGCCGGCCTCACCGCAATCAAGGACCGCGACGAGTACCTCAAGAAGCAGGCCGAAGCGCAGACGACGGTGAAGGAAAGCGAACTGGTCGACGCGGTGCGCAGGCTGCTCACGCGGCACGGGTGAATTAGGGGCGCATTGCGCGTCGTCATTGCGAGGCGCGCAAGCGCCGAAGCAATCCAGGGCTACTCAGTGCCGGCCTCTCTGGATTGCTTCGTCGGCCCTTTGGGCCTCCTCGCAATGACGACTACCGCCCCGGCGCTGGCGGCCGCATCTTCTGGATATCGAGCACGTTCATGGTCATGCCGTTCGCCATGGTCACGTCGCCCGGCTTCTGACCGGCGGGACAGGCGCCCAGCCACTTCGCATCGATAGTCATCTTGGTAGCCGTGCCCGCTGGCATTCCCGGAATCTGCGGGCCGCCCTGGCGCGTCGAACTGGTTTCGATCTTGTAGGCGCTATCGAAGCTACCGCTCACCACCGAATGCGACGTGGTGGTCATCTCGCCGAATTTGCACACCGCATCGATGACGAAGCCGGTGCCGGTCTTTGTCACGTCCTGCTTCGAGCAGGCCTGTTCGACCGAGCCGCCGAAATTCGCGTTCATCAGCTTGTCGGTCGCAGCATCGGTGCAATGCTTCATGACCTGGACCGGAAGGTTGCGGCCCTCGAAGCTCATCTTGAGCTCCCACAGCCCGGCTTTGCGCATCGGCATATCGAGCGCGAGCGCCGGCGCGGCAGTGAAAACGACAGTGGCGATGAGAGCGAGGTGACGATGCATGCTGACCCCTTCTATGCGACGGGGATTATACCCCGCTCAGCAGTAGGTCGCGATCACATCGGCATAGGTTCAAACCGCGATCAACTCACCCAAGTACGCCTGAGTGTCCTCTTGCGTGGTGAGCGAATGCCCAAGCACCTGTTCCACCGCGTTGAAGCTGTCGATCAGCGACAGGTTCTCAACCACCTTGCCGTCGCGGAAGCGGGCGAAGTGCGACAGCCGGTAGCTGATAGTGCGGCCGTCGATGCCGCGCGCGGTCAGGCGCGCCAGCGTCGCAGCGCGCTCGCCGTCCACCAGCATGGCGTCGACGACGAAGGACTGGATGCGGAAAACCGCCGGCACTTCGCGCCGGATGAGGTCGAGCACAGCCGCCTTGCCGTGGCGGGTGCCGCAGAACGGCAGCACGTCGACCGGGCCGCTGATCGTCCATTCGACATTTTCGTCCAGAAATTCCCCGACGGTGTCGGCGTCCCGTGCCGCATAGGCCTCGTAGAAAGCCTCGACTAAGGCGCGCGTTATTTGTTCTGTCATTGATTACGCCCGTTTATGGACCCCTAGTGAACAGCGGTTGAGTGAAAAATTTATTACTATCTAGGATGCACCTACGCGGTGCGGCTTTGTGGCGGCCGAGCTTCGGCCAAATTTCGTTAAGGATGGCAAGCATTTGGCCAGAGATGCCGTTAAGGCCGGTATGCAATCGGCGTCGAATCCTTAATCGGGCCGTGCTAAAGGGCCGCCCATGAACGCGAGCGCAACGACAGGACAAACGGATAAGCGGGCGGAGGCCTTGGTCGCCTCCTACCAGCGCGCCGGCTATGCCCGCGTTTCGCCGGCTATCCTTCAGCCCGCCGAGCCGTTTCTGGATCTGTCCGGCGAGGACATCCGCAAGCGCATGTACCTCACCACCGCCCCGGGCGGGGGCGAGTTCTGCCTGCGGCCGGACCTCACCATCCCGGTGTCGCGCGACTATCTCGCCTCGCCGCAAGCCGCACGGCCGGCGAGTTTCTGCTATCTCGGGCCGGTCTTCCGCCACCGCGCCGACAGCCCGGCGGAATTCCTGCAGGCCGGCATCGAAAGCTTCGGCCGGCCCGACAAGGCCGCCGCCGACGCCGAGATGCTCGCGCTCGGGCTGGAGGCGACCGCCGGCTACGGTCTCGCCAATCCGGACATCCGCACCGGCGACGTGTCGCTGTTTTCGGCGCTGGTCGCCGGGCTCGAGCTGCCGCCCGCCTGGAAGCGGCGGCTGATCAAGGATTTCAACCGCAAGACCAATCTGGCGCAGGACCTCGAGCGCCTCGTGCTCGGCGGCAACAACGCACGGCCGGAATATCAGGGTGTGCTGGCGGCACTTGCCAATTCCAATCCGCAAGGCGCGCACGCGCTGGTCACCGACCTGCTCTCGATCGCCGGCATCAATGCCGTCGGCGGCCGCTCGGTGGCCGAGATCGCCGACCGCTTCCTCGAACAGTCGGCGCTTGGCGCCAGCGCCAAGCTGCCGCAGGAGGTGCGCGGCCTGGTCGAACGCTTCCTCGCCATCCAGGGCGAGCCGGACGAAGCCGCGCACGAGCTGCGCACGCTCGCCAGCGAAGCCAGCATGACGGACGCGCTCGGGCCGACGCTCGACCTGTTCGAAAGCCGCACCGGCTTCCTCGCCGCGCGCGGCATCGACCTGAAACGCGTGCGCTTCGCCACCAGCTTTGGCCGCGGCTTCGACTACTACACCGGCTTCGTGTTCGAGCTGACCGATCCGGCACGCACCGGCGATCCGCTGGTCGCAGGCGGCCGCTATGACGGGCTGCTGATGCGGCTCGGCGCCGGCGAGCCGATCGCCGCGGTCGGCTTCGCGGTGTGGATCGAACGGCTGGCGGCCTATAGAGTCGCGTCATGAGCGCGCCGTTGGTGCTCGCCGTTCCCGCCAAGGGCCGGTTGCAGGAAAACGCCGAGGCGTTCTTCGCGCGCTCGGGGCTCAATCTGATCAAGCCGCGCGGCGCGCGCGATTATCGCGGCGCCATTGCCGGGCTCGACGGCGTCGAGGTCGCGTATCTGTCGGCGTCCGAAATCACCAGCCAGCTTGCCGCAGGCGCCGTGCATCTCGGCGTCACCGGCGAAGACCTGGTGCGCGAGCAGATCGCCGACGCCGACAAGCGCGTGGTGATGATCGAACCGCTTGGCTTTGGTTTTGCGAATGTCGTCGTCGCCGTGCCGCAAGCCTGGATCGACGTGCGCACGATGGCCGACATCGACGACGTCGCCACCGCCTTCCGTCATCACCACGGCCGCAAGATGCGGGTGGCGACCAAGTACATCAACCTGACGCGCGAGTTCTTCGCAGGCCAGGGGATCATCGACTATCGCATCGTCGAAAGCGCGGGCGCGACCGAAGGCGCACCGGCCGCCGGTACCGCCGAGATGATCGTCGACATTACGACGACCGGTTCGACGCTCGTGGCCAACGCTCTCAAGGTGATTGAGGACGGCACCATCCTGCGCTCGCAAGCCAACCTGGTCGCAGCGCGCGGCGCCAACTGGGACGTTAACGCGCGCGAAACCGCGCGCGTCATCCTCGATCGCGTGGCGGCGCAGGCGCGCGCCCGCAACTATCGCGAGGTGCGCGCGCGCTTTGCGGCCTGCGACGCCAGGCTTGTCGATCAGGCAAAGGATAAGTTCGGCGTGGTGACGCCGTTCGGTGGGCCGACCTCGTCGGGCATGCTGACGCTGCATTGCCCGCCGGCGCAGGTCTATGCGCTCACCAGCTTTCTGCGCGAAAACGGCGCTGAAGCGGTAGCGGTCGCCGACCTCAACTACGTCTTCTCCAAGGACAATCCGCTCTACGCCAAGCTGGAAGCTGGGCTTCAGTAGGTCAGCCGCCAGCCGGCGCAACCGTCGCTTTCAGTCCGCCTAGCTCCGACTCGGCCAAATCAAGCCGCCAGCCGTAGGCGCTGAGCACGTCCTGCACGATGGCAAGCCCCAGACCACTGCCTTGTCCGCGCTCGTCCAGTCGCACGCCGCGTTCGAGCACGCGCGGCCACTGCGCCGGCATGATGCCGCCGCCGTCATCCTCGATCACGACTGAGCCTCCAGGACCGGCGCCGATGCGCACGCGGCCGGCCGCGTGGCGCGCTGCATTTTCGAGCAGATTGCCGAGCACTTCGGCGAGATCGGTACGGTCGAGCGACACCTGGACGTCGTCGGTAACATGCGACTCGAAGCTGATATGCCTCCCCGACGGCGTACGCGACAAGGTCGCGATGAGCGAACGCACCAGCGGCCCCAGCGGCGTGGAATGAACGTCTCCCTGTCTGACCGCCCCGCGCACGCGCGCACGCGCCAGCTCGCGGTCGACATGCCGGCTCATGGCGTCGCCGACGGCTTCGATGTCCTGAGCGATGGTCTGCTCGCCGCGCTCGCGCAGGCGTGCTGCATCGGCCGCGAGCGCCGCTAACGGAGTCTTTAGACCGTGCGCGAGATCGGCCGCGCGGCTGCGCGACCGTTCGATCTCGCGTTCCTGGGCATCGAGCAAAGCATTGACCTCCTCGACCAACGGTCGGACTTCGGCCGGCACTTCGGCTGGCAGATGCTGGCTGCGGCCGGAGCGAATCTCGGCGACGCCGCGGCGCAGCGCGTCGAGCGGGCGCAGTCCGAGCCCGACCTGGATTGACGTGGCCACCGCCAGCACCAGCGCGAGCAGGACGAGCGCGGCAGCAATATCTTTGGTGAAGGCGGACACTGCGGCCGACACGCGCGCGAGGTCGGCTGCAACGGCGATGCGCACTGGAACGCGCTGGTGCTCGATCGTGAGAAAAACCCGACGCTCGGCGACGAGCACATGGGCCTTGGCAGGCCCAACCAACTCGTGGTGATGGACCTCGCCGACAGACGGCTCGTCGAGGGGTAGCGATAGAGTGGAATCCCAGAGCGAGCGGGAGCGCAGCAACTGGCCGCGATCATCCGCCACCTGCCAGTACAGTCCCGACAGCGGATCGGAAAAGCGCGGGTCAGCCGGCGATTGACCGACGATAAGACTGCCGGTCTGGTCGAAGTCGACGCCGGAGAGCAGTTCCTTGAGGTGGACCTCCAGATCGTCGGCTAAGCCGCGAGTGACGTGACGTTCGAACAGTAGAATCAGCCCGCCGCCGGCAATCGTCAGCGCCACCAGGATCGCGACGATCCCGCCCGCCACGAGCCGCAGCCGTAGCGACCCCGATCTCATGCCTCTGCCTCAAGCACGATGTAGCCGAAGCCGCGGCGCGTCTCGATCAGATCGGGACCCAATTTCTTGCGCACGCGACCGACCAGAACTTCCAAGGCATTCGAATCGTGGTCCTCGTCGTGGCCGTAGACGTTTTCCTCGAGTTCGTGCTGCGACACCACACGGCCGCGATGACGTAGCAGGTAGGCGACCAGCCGATATTCGAGTGGCGACAGCGCGACCGGAACGCCGCGCACGCTCACACGCATCTGACGCTCATCGAGGGTGATATTGCCGGCGGACACGAGCGACGAAGCGTGCCCGGCGGAACGGCGCACGACCGAGCGCAGTCGCGCCAGCAGTTCCTCCATGCGGAACGGCTTCGGTAAGTAGTCGTCGGCGCCGGCGTCAATGCCGTCGACCCGCTCGGCCCAGCTCGCGCGGGCGGTCAGAATCAGCACCGGCATCCGGCGACCGTTGCCGCGCCAGCGCTTGAGCACCGACAACCCATCCATGCCCGGCAGACCGAGATCGAGAACGACCGCGCCGTAGTCCTCGGTATCGCCGCGGAACCATGCCTCCTCGCCGTCGCGCACCGTCTCCACTACGTAGCCGGCAGCGACAAGGGCGCGCTCAATATCCGCTGCAATCCGACGATCGTCTTCGACAAGCAGGACGCGCATCACTTCACCTTGACGCGCTCGATCTCGCCGCTGCGCGCGTCGACATAGACTTCCAACAGGCGGCCTTGGCCATCGACCACACGAAATTCGTAAACCCAGCGTCCTTCTTTGCTTTCAACTTTTACGCCAGCAACCTCGCCCGGCAGCTTGCCGCGCACGCTATTGAGAATGTCCGCCAGCGCACGAATTTCGCCGGCCTCGACCGCACGTCGCACCTCGTCGCGTCGCACCGCGTCGTCATCGCGCGCGCCCGCCAGCCGCGGCGCGCCGCCGGCGAGCGCGAGCATCAGGGCTATGACCGAAAACCATCGTAAACGCATGGATCGTCCCACCTGTGAGACGATGCCGCCATGCCACAAACGACCTGACATTTCGCTGACATGGATCAACAGGTTGCCGCCAGCGCGGCTCTGGCAGGGTGCCCGTCGTGGTCGTCCACCGCATGGTGCGGGACCTTCAGAACGGGAGCGTAAAATGACGAAGTTTTCATCTTTCAAATTGGCGGTCGGCGTGTTCGGTCTTGCGGCCGTAGTGAAGGTTTCAGCGTTCGCGTTCGCCGTGGCCATGCTCGGGCTTGGCACCTCCGCACAGGCGGGCAGCCTCGGCAAACCCTGTACCGAAGCCACGCGCGACCAGTGGCTTTCCATCGAGGCATTGAAAGGCAAGGTCGAGGCGCTCGGCTACAAGGTGCAGACGGCGAAGCTGAAGAATGCCTGCGGCGATATCTACACTCTCGACAAGAACGGCAACCGGGTCGAGCTGTTCGTCGATCCGATCGTCAGCCGCTGACGGCTTCCGTGCGTTCGGCGATCCTGCCGGGTGTCAGCGACTCCCGTACCTTGGACGACAAGTCACGCGCGTTGATCGGCTTGCGTACGACGCTGCCCTCGCCGATTTTTTCGAAAGCGTCGTGCTCGGCAAAACCGGTGACGAACAGCACCGGCAGGCCGGGACGGCGGACACGCGCTCGGCGCGCCAACTCCGCGCCGTTCATGCCGGGCATTGCGAAATCCACCAGCAGCAGATCAATCGGCGCCGCGGAGTCGATCATCTCCAGCGCCGCACCACCGCTGCCGGCTTCCTTCACCTCGTAGCCCATATCGCGCAAATAAGTGGCGGTGACCTCGCGCACGGCGTTGTCGTCGTCGACGACCAGCAGATTAACGCCGCGGGGCACGCGCGGCTCCGCCGGACGCGCCGGACGGCTGGCCGCGGGCTTGGCAGCGGAAAGCGGCAGATAGATATTGATCACCGTGCCTTTGCCCGGCGTCGAGTCGATGCGCACGCCGCCACCGGATTGCTTGGCGAAGCCGAGCACCTGGCTTAAGCCGAGACCGGAGCCCTTGCCGATTTCCTTGGTGGTGAAGAACGGCTCGAACACTTTGGTTCGCACCTCAGCGCTCATGCCGTGGCCGGTGTCGGACACGCAGATCTGCACATAGTCGCCAGCCGGCGGCTCCTCGATCGACTTCGGCGGCCCGAGCGTCACCGTGCCGGTCGCCACCTGCAAGGTACCCTCGCCGCCCATCGCGTCGCGCGCATTGATCGCAAGGTTGAGGATGGCTAGCTCGATCTGCGTGTGATCGACCAGGGCAATGCAGGGGGTCGCCGACAGCAGCGTTTCGATCTGGATGCTGCCGCCCATCGTGCTCTGCAACAGGTCGCGCAACCGTGACACGACCTCGTTGAGATCGGTTGCCACCTGATCGAGATGCTGGCGGCGCGAGAAGGTCAGGAGTTGGTCGGTGAGCCGCGCACCGCGCTGTGCAGCCTCGCGCATATAAGCGAGCCGCCGGGCAGCTTTGCCGTCGACGTTCTCAGCCTGCAATATCTTTTCCAGGAAGGCGATGTTGCCAAGCAGCACCGTCAGCAGATTGTTGAAGTCGTGCGCGACGCCCGAGGTGAGCTGGCCGACCGCCTCCAAGCGCTGCATCTGTCGCAATGTCGATTCGACACGTTCGCGCTCCTCGATCTGGGTAAGGAGCTGACGGTTGGCGGCGGCAAGTTCGGACGTGCGCTCGGCCACCCGCGCCTCCAGTTCATCGTTGAGACGACGGCATTCGTACTGACGATGACGGCCGCGCAGGCCGGTCTGCACCACGCTGACCAGCGTGGTCGGGTGGAAGGGCCGCTCCAGAAAGGCGACGTTCCCGAACGTCTCGGTCAAAGACGCCGCCGCCGGGTTGCGCTCCAAGCCACCGCCATGACGCGTCAAGATGATGAAGGGAAAGTCCGACCACGGCGGCTGATGGCCCACCCAGTCCTTGAGTGGCCGCAAATCGATGTCGTGCGCCGATTCTTCGGTCAGGATTGCGATATCGGCGCCCGTCTTGAGCTGTGCTATCAGCTCGGCGAGGTCCCGGCACAATATGGTGTCGATCCCCGCTTCCTCCAAAATCTGTTTGGCGATCGCGGCGTCGCGGCCGTGCGGTGCGAGAATGAGCGCCCGCTCGCTGACGGCGACGGGACTCACGTCTGCTCCATCAGAGGCGCTGGGCCGGCGCCGACGAAAGTCGGCACGCCGCGCAACACGCCCTGGAATTCCTGCAACGGTGCGCCGAGGTTCAAGCCGTTGCTGGCAATGCGCAACTCGCGGATCGTGTCCTCGTGCGGGCCGGTGCGCTTCTTGATGACGGAGATGGCGCGGCGCACGCGTCCGTACGCTTCGAAATAGCGCAGCAGAATAACGGTGTCGGCGAGATAGGTGATGTCGATCGGCTGGCGCATATCGCCGACCATGCCGTGCTGAGCGATGCTGAGGAAAGTCGCAGCGCCGCGCCGGTTGAGATACTGCAGCAACTCGTGCAGGTGCAGCGTGATGAACTGCTCCTCAGACATTGCCGCTTGGTAGCCGTTCAGGCTGTCGATGGCGACGATCCGCGTGTTCAGGGTGTCGACGCACGCACGCACCCGATGTGAGAACTCGCCAGGGGTCAGCTCGGCGGCGTCAAGCTGCTCGATGGCAAGCAACCCCGTGTCACGCATGGCCGCGAGATCGATGCCCATGCCCTTGGCGCGGGCGAGGAGTAGCCCAAGCTCCTCGTCGAACACGAACAGAGCCGCGCGTTCGCCGCGCGCTACCGCGGCCGTGATGTACTGCATGATCAGCAGCGACTTGCCGGTGCCGGCAGGACCGATGACCAGCGTGCTGGAGCCGGCGGCGACACCGCCGCCGAGCAGCGAATCCAGTTCGGGAATGTCGCTCTTGAGGGATTCGTCGATGAAGGGCCGCCGGTGCTCGGCCGCGATCAGCTTCGGATAGACCGCGATGCCGCCCGGCGTGATGGTGAAGTCGTGGTAACCGCTGCGGAAGGACTGGCCGCGGCATTTGACCACGCGCAGCCGCCGGCGCTCGCCACCATAGATCGGCGCAAGCTGATCGAGATGGATCACGCTGTGCGCGATGCTGTGCACCGCGCGGTCCGTGGTTTCGCTGGTCAGGTCGTCGAGCATGACGACGGTCGACAGATGCCGCGCGAAGTAGTGCTTGAGCGCGAGGATCTGCCGACGGTAGCGCAAAGAACTCTGCGCCAGCAGCCTGATCTCCGACAGGCTGTCGATGACCACCCGTTGCGGCTTGACGCGCTCGATCGTTTCGAGGATGCGGGTGATCGTCTCGCCCAGTTCGAGATCGGACGAGTAGAGCAGACTTTGATGGCGGTCCGGGTCGAGCATGCTCTCCGGCGGCACCAGTTCGAACACGGATATGCTTTCGCTGAGTTCCCAGCCGTGCGACCGCGCGCCGTCGCGCAGTTCTTCCTCGGTCTCGGCCAGGCTGACGTAGATGCCCCGCTCACCCTGGGCGGCGCCTGCCATCAAGAACTGCAGCGCGATGGTGGTTTTGCCCGTGCCGGGGCTGCCTTCAAGCAGGTGCAGGCGGTTGCGCGCGAGCCCCCCGCCCAGGACATCGTCGAGCCCCGGCACCCCGGTGCTCGCGCGCGGCAATATGGTCGATGCGGCGTCCATAGCGGTATCGCTAACCTAATGGCCCTATTGATAATTTTCCGAAGAACCCCCGTCGAGCATAGAAAAACGAAAAGCCCGCAAAATAGTTCCGCGGGTTTGGGGACAAGGCCGATAGACCCGCATGCGGACCGTGCAACGCTTGCCGCCTCACGCTTTCCTGCGACATTCTGCGCATCCAAAAGGGATCACGAGCAATGAGCAGTTCCGGCGGTCCGGTCGAGCGCGCGGTGCTGGAGGATCTCGCCGCGGCGAACCGCATCCTGGTCGATCAGGACGTGTTCGATGCCGCCGGTCATGTCTCCCTGCGCCATCCCGGCCATCCCGAGCGCTTCCTGATGTCGCGTGCGCTGGCGCCGCAGATGGTGATGGCGGACGACATCATGGAGTTCGACCTCGACGGCAACGCCGTCGACGCGCGCGGGCGAAATGGCTTCATCGAACGGTTTTTACATGCCGAAATCTTCCGCGCCCGCCGCGATGTGATGGCTGTGGTGCACAGCCACTCGCCCGCGGTCATCGCCTTCGGACTGGTCGGCACGCCGATGCTTGCGACCTATCACAATGCGGCGTTTCTTGCGGCCGGCGTGCCGGTGTTCGACATCCGGGATAAGTTCGGCACCACCGACATCGTGATCAACACTGCTGCAAAGGGTGCGGCGTTGGCTGAGGTGCTAGCGGATAGGAGTGTGGCGCTCCTGCGCGCGCACGGCATGGTGACGGTCGGACCAAGCCTGCCGGTTGCGGTGTTCCGCGCGATCTTCACCGTCGCCAGCGCCAAAATTCAGCATCAGGCGCAGGCGCTCGGCGGCCCCATCGCTGCGCTCGACGCCGCGGAAGGACGCATCGCCGACATCGTCAACGTGCAGACCGTCGGCCGCGCCTGGGATTTGTGGAAACGGCGGGTGGCATGAGCATGGCTACGGAGCAGGCCATCAAGCAGGAATTGGTCGACGCCATCCGCATGCTGGAGCGCGCGGAATACATCGACCACAACGGTCATTGCAGCGTGCGGCGCGATGCCGGTTCGTTCTACATCAACTCCGGCGCCTCGGTGCGCGGCACGCTCACCGTGCAGGACATCGTCACCATCGATCTCGACGGCCAGCCGGTCGACGGCAGCAACGCCAAACCGCCGCTGGAATTTCCGATCCATGCCGAAGTGTATCGCGCGCGGCCGAGCATCAACGCCGTGTTCCACACGCATCCGCAGTGGTCGACCTATTTAACCATGACCGGCGTGCCGCAGAAGGTCGTCTACGCGCAGGCCTCGCTGTTGGGCGACATGCCGGTGATGAACTCGCCGATGTCGGTCAACAGCCGCGAGATGGGCGAGAAGATGGTGGCCATGATGGGCGACAATCCGATTGTCCTGCTCAAGGCGCATGGCGTGGTCGCAGCGGCCGAGTCGGCGCTCGAATGCTTCGCCTATGCCGCCTACATCGAAGAGAACGCGCGGCGGCAATATATGGCGATGCAGATCGGCGAGCCTTACGTGTTCAGCGATGAGGAGCAGGCCGCCTGCCGGGCGAAGCTGCGAACGCAGTCTCTGTTCAAGAAGACGTGGGATCACTACCGCTCGAAGATTCTCTAAAGTGTCGCCTCGATCTGGGCGCGCAATTCCGCCGTCACTTTCGGCTCGATGCCGAACCAGGCTTTCCAGGCCGGCACGCCCTGATGCAGCAGCATGCCGAGGCCGGTCACCGTGCGGTTTCCCCGCGCGCGCGCCGCAACGAGCAGCGGCGTTTCCTTCGGGATGTAGATGATGTCGTTGACCAGCGCGTGAACCGGCAGCTTGTCCAGCCTAAGATCGAGCGGCGACTGACCGACCATGCCCTGGCTCGTCGCGTTCACCAGCATGGCGACGCCGTCGAGCGCGTCGTGGCGCTCGTCCCATGGCACGACGCGCACGGCCGATCCGAATTCGTGAGCCAAGCCTTGCGCGCGGGCGAGCGTGCGGTTGCACAGCCGGATGTCGCGCGCCCCGCGTTGCAGCAGGCCGTAGAGCACGGCGCGAGCGCCGCCGCCCGCTCCCATCACCGCCACCGGGCCGGCGTCGGCCCGCCAATCCGGCACGAATTCGAGAATGTTGTGCGTGAAGCCGTACCAGTCGTTGTTGAAGCCCGCGAGCGAGCCGTCGGCGCGTACGACCACGCAGGAAATGGCGCCGATCTTGCGCGCGGTGACGTCGACCTCATCGACGATGCCTAGCGCGTCCTGCTTGAGCGGGATGGTCAAGTTGCAGCCGGAGAAATTCAGCGCCGGCAGCGCGCGCAAGGCCGCTTCGAGCCGTTCCGGCGAGATGGCCAGAGGCACATAGCTGCCAGCGAGCTTGTGTTGCGCAAACCAGAAATTATGCAGCGCCGGCGAGCGCGACTGGAAGATCGGCCAGCCCATCACCGCAGCGAGCAGGAAACGGTTGGCGTCAGCCATCGTTAAAGCGATGCGTAGTCGATCGGTTTGTGGCGGTCGAGCTTGCGCTCGATCTTAGGCAGCGGATACTTCAAGCCACTGGCGCAGTTGAACAGCATCACCCGGTCGCTTTTGCTCACGCGCCCATCCTTGAGGCTCTGCTTGTAGGCGGCATAGGTCGCAGCGCCCTCCGGACAGAGCAGCAGCCCCTCCTCGCGCGCCATCTCGTCGAGCCCGGCCTGGATCGCGCCGTCATCGACCGCGATGGCAAAGCCCTTGCTCTCGCGCACCGCGCGCAGAATGAGAAAGTCTCCGACCGCCTGCGGCACGCGGATGCCGGATGCGATGGTGTGCGCATTCTCCCAGCGCGGCGCGTGCTCGACGCCGTCCTCGAAGGCCTTGACCATCGGCGCGCAGCCGGAAGCCTGCACCGCGATCATGCGCGGGCGCTTGGAGCCGATGAAGCCGATCTTCTCCAGTTCGTCGAACGCCTTCCACATGCCGATCAGCCCGGTGCCGCCGCCGGTCGGATAGAAGATCGCGTCCGGAACGTCCCAGCCGAGCTGCTCGGCAAGCTCCAGGCCCATCGTCTTCTTGCCTTCGATGCGATACGGCTCCTTCAGCGTCGAGGCATCGAACCAGCCGACCTTCGCCTTGCCCTCGCCGACGATCTTGCCGCAGTCGTCGATCAGCCCGTTGACGCGGTAGACGGTGGCGCCCTGCAGCGCGATTTCGCTGACGTTCACTTCCGGCGTGTCTTCCGGACAAAAGATCGTGGTCTTGATGCCGGCATGCGTCGCATAGGCCGCGAGCGCGGCGCCGGCGTTGCCGTTGGTCGGCATCGCCATGTGCTTGATGCCGAGCGCCTTGGCCATCGACACCGCCATCACGAGGCCGCGCGCCTTGAACGAGCCGGTCGGTAGACGCCCCTCGTCCTTGATGAGGATATCACCGCCGCCGAGCTTGGCCGAGAGACGTGGCGCGCGCTGGATCGGCGTCATCGTCTCGCCGAGGCTGACAATGTCCTGCGCACGACGCACCGGCAGTAGTTCGCGATAGCGCCACAGATCGGGCGGACGCTGCGCCAGCGCCTCCTTGGTGAGCGCCTTAGCGACACCGGCGAGATTGTAGCGCACCAGCAGCGGCTTGCCCGCGCGCGAGAGGTTATGGACCTGGTCCGCTTCATAGCGTTCGCCGGTCATCGCGCATTCCAGGTGTGTGACGAAGCTCGGCCGCTCGGCCGTCAGATTGTCGTCGTGCTGCATCGAAAGCTCCACTTAACGCTCGTCGCGGCGCGGCTTGTGTGTACGGAAGACTATGAAATGGGAGAGCGAGAAATTCACCGCAAAGCTGACGGCGATGGCGGCAACCTTGGCCGCCCAGGCCGGGATGTGAACGAGCTCGACCAGGCACCACACCGTGACGGTGTTGGCAAGGAAGCCGGCGACCTGCGACAGCGCAAACCCGATGTAGCGGTCGAAGGCAAGCTTACGACCGGATTCATGGGCGAAGGTGATGGTCGTATTCATCACGTAGGAGCCGGTCACCGCGACGACCCAGGCCAGGGTATTGGCGACGAGAATTGGCAGCCCCAGATAGTAATAGGCGAGCGCGAACACCGCGAAATCGATGGCGGAATTAACCAACCCGACCAGCCCGAAGCTGAGCGCCTTGAGCGCGAGCGCGCGCTCGTGCCAGGCGGACTTCAGGCGGTCCAGGAGAGTGCGCGAAGGGTGCGGCGTCATTGCCACTCCATACCATGGCGCGGCGCACGCGACAGCGCTGCTTCCGTAGGGTATAGATCGCCTCGATTGCCAGGGTTAAGTCCGTAGCGCCCGAGTTCGACGACAGGTTAACGACGATGCCGGCCAGACCGTCCAAGACCGCAGCCCGCGCCACCAGCCCGCGCGCCGCGCCGGGTCTCTCGATCGTGGTTCCTGTGTTCAACGAGGCCAAGGGCCTCGCCCGCCTGCACGAGCGCATCGCCGAGGTCGCCCGCTTTCTCAAGGTCAAGCGCGGCCTGGCGCTCGAGGTAATCTATGTCGACGACGGATCGAGCGACGATACCACCCGCGTGGCCAAATCGCTGCCCGCGATGCCGCTTGACGTCCAGATCGTCACGTTGTCGCGCAACTTCGGCAAGGAGGCCGCCCTCCTGGCCGGCCTCGATCATGCCCGCTTCGGCGCCGTGCTGTTCATGGACGGCGACGGGCAGCATCCGCCGTCGCTGATCGAGCTCCTGGTCTCACGCTGGCTCGATGACGGCTATGACGTCGTCTACACCGCCAAGGCGCATCGCGAGAACGAGCCATTGCTGCGCCGCGTCGGTGTGCACTGGTTTTACGCGCTGATGAACTGGCGTGCGCGCCACAAGATTCCGGAAGACGCCGGGGACTTCCGCCTGCTATCGCCGCGCGCCGCGGCAGCGCTCAAACAGATGCCCGAGCGCAACCGCTTCTTCAAAGGCCTGTCGAGTTGGATCGGCTTCCGCCAGGTGCGCGTCGATTACGAGCCGGCCGCGCGCGAGCACGGCGTCACGACCTGGAATCTCTGGTCGCTGATCGGGCTGTCGATCGAAGGACTGACGTCGTTCTCGGTGGCGCCGCTGCGCGTCGCAAGCATGCTTGGCCTGCTGCTCGCAGCCACCGCTTTGGTGTTCGGCGGCTGGATTCTGTTGCAGACCATCCTCTACGGCAAGGACGTACCCGGCTATCCATCGCTGGTGGTCGGTCTCATGGTGATCGGCGGCGCGCAGCTCGTGATGATCGGCGTGCTCGGCGAATATGTCGGCAAGATGCTGTCGGAAATCAAAGCGCGGCCGGTCTACTTCGTGGCCGAGCACTCGATGAAAGCGGCAGAGGGCGCCAAAGAGCCGGCCAAATCGCGCACGGCTGCCGCGCGCGCCGCGGAATAGCTTTATGGTCCCACGCCGGATTTGGCTCTGCGCTGACGACTACGGCATTTCCCCCGGCGTCAATCGCGCCATCCGCAAGCTGGTGGAGCGCGGGCGGCTCAATGCCACCTCGGTGATGGTAGCTGCGCCGCATCTCGGCGATGACGAGGCGCACGAGCTCGGCCTGCTCAATACCGGGGAGCCGCGCGTGGCGATCGGCCTGCACGTCACGCTTACTGGCCGCTTCAAGCCGCTGAGCGACCGCTATCATCCGCAAAGCCACGGCCATTTCATCTCGAACGGGCAGTTGCTCAGCCGGGCGATGGCGCGCCGCCTAAACCCGAACTTGCTGACGCTCGAGATCGCCACGCAACTGCGAACGTTCCTGGAAATCTTCGGCCGGCCGCCGGACTTTGTCGACGGCCACCAGCATGTGCAGTTGCTGCCGCAGGTGCGCGATGCCTTCCTGCGCGTGGTCGCCGAGACAGCGCCGCGCGCCTGGGTGCGGCAATGCGGGCGCGTACCCGGCGTGCGCAGCCTGCAGGACCGCAAGGCGCTGGTAATCGACGTCCTCAATCTCGGTTTCCGTAGCCAGGCCGCCCGGCTCGGGCTTGCGACCAATCCGGCCTTCGCCGGGGCCTATGCCTTTACAGACAAAGCCGATTTTGCCGCGATTTTCCCGCGTTTCCTCGCCGGCATGCCGGATGGCGGGCTGATCATGTGTCATCCGGGCTTCGTCGACGCCGAACTAAAACGCCTGGATCCGCTGACCGATTTGCGGGAGCGCGAGTTTGCCTACTTCAATTCCCAGCAATTTCCGGAGGTTCTGGCCCGCCATGGCGTCGAATTGGCGCGCCCCGCTGGCAACGGCGCCGAAGCTCCCTAGATTGCCTGAAGTGTCAGGGAGGAGACGACTATGACCCCAGAGGAACGCCAGCACGTCGAGGAGCTGTTCGACCGGCTGGCTCAGCTTGAGAATTCGCCGCGCGATCCGGAAGCCGAGCGCGCCATTGCCGGCGGCCTCAGGCAGGCGCCGCACGCCGTTTACGCTTTGGTGCAGACGGTGCTGGTGCAGGACGAAGCGCTACGCCGCGCCGACGCGCGCATCCGCGAAATGAGCGGCGAGAGCGAACCGCGGCAGACCAGCTTCCTCGACAGCATGCGGAGTGCGTTTGGCGGCAGCGGACGGCAGACCTCGGTGCCCAGCGTACGCTCGCCGAGCAACGAACCAGATCCGCGCTGGAATAGCGGCGGCACCTATCAAGCGACGGCGACCGCGCCGGTCGCCCCGCCCTACTCCGGCGGCGCTTTTGGCGGCGGCGGATCGTTTCTCGGTACAGCGGCGGCGTCGGCAGCCGGTATGATCGGCGGCGCCCTGCTGCTCAATTCGATCAGCGGCATGTTCGGCCATCGCGGCGGCGGCAGCGCCTTCGCCGACACGTTACCCGGCAATACGCCGTGGGACAACAGCGCGGCGGGTAGCGGTCTCGCCCGCGATGCCGGCGTCAACGACGTCGGCGGTCAGCGGCAGGGATTCTTCGGCGGCGGCGGTGACGACAGCGACATCGGCGACGTCGCCGATTCTGGCGGTGACGTCGGCGGCGATTTCGGCGGCGGTGACGATAGTGCCTAGAGCACGATCACCTTGGTGCCGACCTTAACGCGTTCGTAAAGGTCGATGACGTCGGCGTTGCGCATGCGGATGCAGCCGGACGACACGTTGCGGCCGATGGTCCACGGCTCGTTGGAGCCGTGGATGCGATAGAGCGTAGAGCCGAGATACATCGCGCGGGCCCCGAGCGGATTGTTCGGCCCACCCGACATGAAGTGCGGCAGATAGGGCTGGCGCTCCAACATCTCCTTCGGCGGCACCCAGTCCGGCCATTCCTTTTTCGTCGAGATGCTGTGCACGCCCGACCAGGTGAACCCCGGCCGGCCGACGCCGATGCCGTAGCGAATAGCCTGACCGTTCGGCTCGACCAGGTAGAGGAATTTGTTGGGCGTATCGATGACAATCGTACCCGGCGCTTCGCTGCCGCGATACTCGACGCGCTGGCGTTCGAACTGCGGATCGACCGGATAGCCGCCGGGCTCCAGCATCGGGTCGACCGCGGCCGGCGCATTCACCGGCATCGGCGGCAGCATCGCCGGATCGGAATAGAACACCGGCGGCGGCGGCGCGGCACGGCCTCGGTCTCCAAACAGGAACTCAACAAAACCGCCGCCAAGATTGCCGCGCACGTCGGGCTGCTGCGCGACCACGACAAATTGCGGCGTTTGCTGCGCCGCTGCGCTTCCAACAAGCACCGCACTGATCGCAATCGCACCGAAAATACGCACGGCACACACTCCAGGCTCGAAGCGTGAAGTACAAACCCAAACTGCGACCGATTGGTAAATCGCGCGGCGCTTGAAGCCCTGCCGTGACAAGCGCGCGGTCTTTTCGTCTGGTTAGGCTTTATTTTGCGTAAAATGCGAGGCGCCATGGTTAACGGGGCCGTGGTTTGTCGTCTCGAAACTCCGTCTTAATCGGCCTCCACTACAACAGCACCGTGGGGATGTTGCGAGGGGATGTCGGCGTGAAGCAAAAGGTTTTCCGCATCGAGCGGGCGTTTGCGGGCCATACGGCGCATGCACGTACGCACCACCATGGTGTCGACGAACTCAAGACTTTGCGTGCAGCCGCCGAGCGCCGCGACGATGTCACCAGCGTGGCGGTCGATGCGCTCAAGCACGAACTCGCCGCCATGCGCGATACTGCCGCCCGCAACGCGCACGATCTGAGCCGGCTGATCCATGACGGTCAGGAGCGGCGCATGCTGCGGGCTGCCGATGAACTGCGCGCCTCGGTCGACGGCATGGACCACGCCACCCAGAAGATCCTGAGCGCGGTTGAGTTGATCGAGGACAGCGCGCGGGCGCTCGCATCCTCGCTCAAGAGCGATTACGAGCGCGGCCTGGCGCAGGACATTCAGGACCAGATCGTGCGCATCTACGAAGCCTGCAATTTCCAGGACCTCACCGGCCAGCGCATCAGCAACGTTCTTGGCATCATGACAATGCTTGAGGACCGGATCGCCGGCATCGTCGGCAGCGGCGCCGTGACCGGCGCCTCGCAGTCGTCCGGCAAAGCGACCGGTGCCAGCGGCAACGCGCTGCTCAACGGTCCGAAGCTGGACGATGACAGCGGTCACGCCAGTCAGACCGACATCGACGCCATATTCAGCTAAGGCGGCTCCCGCCGAAGATTAGTGAGCGGCGCCGCTGAAATCCTGCATCACGGTGCTCTTCGCCACGCGCACACGCCGGATACCTTCCGGCGTATTGCGGCTGCGGCCGACAAAGCGCGGAATGCCGGCAGTGACGACGGCGCCAACGGCGGCAACGTCACCATTCGACAAGGCGGCGAGCGCATCGTTCTTGGAACCGCCCGAACAGGCATCGATCACCACAATGTCGGCGTCTTTCCCCGGCGCGATGATGCCGGAATTCAGCCGGTAGATCCGTGCGTTGTTGCCGGTCGCGGCGGCGATCGCCCACTCCGGCGGCATGTCGGCAAGGCTCGCCAGATGCGTGATCGTGTACATCATGCCCAACGGCATGATGCCGCTGCCGGTCGGAGTATCGGTGGCGATGAGGAAGCGGTCAAACTGGTCCGCCTCGCGCACCAGCCGGCTGAGCCATAACGTTGTGCGCAAATTGCCCGCCGTGCAGACCTGCAGCGCCACTTTCGATTCATTCACCAGGCGCGGGAATCCCTCGTCCGGCATCGCCACCGGACCGCCGTTGACGTGAAACGACACGTCGGGATCGAGCGCGAGAATATGCTCGCTCCAGATGCCGGAAGAGCCCGGAATCGACGATCCGCCGGTATGCACGGTCGTCACCATGCCGCGCGCCTTTGCCCAGGCGATCATCGGCTTGTAATCGTACGGCGTCTTGAAGGCGCCGAAGCCCGCTTTGGCGAGCCAGATGCCCTTGCGCGCCAGCTCGTCGAAATCAGCCTCGACGAGGCCCGGCTCCAAGATGATCGATCCGGCGTGCACCTTCATGCCGCCGGGCCGAAAGCTTTCGAAGCTCTTCAGCGCCGCGACGGCGAGCGCCTTGACGCCTTCCGGGTCTTTCGGCCGTCCGGGCACGTGCACCTCGGACGCGGTGATCGCGGTGGTCACGCCGCCATGCGTATAGCTTTCGAGAAAGCCCACCGTCTTCTGACGCGGTGTGTAGTCGCCAAAGGTGATGTGGACGTGCGAATCGATGAGCCCCGGAATGGCGACCGCACCGTCCGCATCGATCACAACGTCGCAATCGTTCAGCATGGCGGCATCGGCCGTGCCGACGTGGCGGATGGTGCCGCCCTCGCTGATGATGGTGTCGCCCGACACAAAGGGTTTGCGCCAGGCGCCGCTGACAATGGTTTTGAGATTGACGATGGCTGTTTTCACGGTCGCCTACTTGGCTTGTTTCTTCTGCACGTCGGCGAAGGACAGGCCGCCCACACGCGCATTGATGCGGCCGCGATTGGCCAGGCAAAAGATGATGGCGATCTCGTCCGGCAACGGCGCATCCGGCAAAACCAGGCTCATGCCGTCGTAATGCGAGCGCACATAGATGTCGTCTTTGCAGTTCATCGGGACATCGATCAGTGTGCCCGGCCCGGCAACCTTGGTCATCGACGAAATCCAGGCATCCGCCGTGCCGATGGCGTCGCGAAACGGATTGGCGAAGGTCGTCGTCAGCAGCGCGTTGGCGTGCTCCTGTTCGCCGGCAACACCGACGATGCCGCCCTTGCCATAACTCTCCGGTTTGTAGGGTGCCATGGCCGCCAGCGCCCGCGCGGCCATCTGCTTGCCGAGATCGCGGCTCGCCTCGATCATCGCCGACAGGTCTTTCTCGTAACGGCCGGCGTAGGGATTCTCGATGACGCTGACTGCGGCTATCTTGCGCAGCGGCGTTTCGGCGGTCTGCCCGGCTTCGATGAGGCGCTCCTCGACAATGGAGAAGGTACGGCGAACGCGAAGCTCCACGACGGCACTCCCTATAATCATAGTCTCGTTGGCGGAATGATCGGCCCGTGTGCCGCGTCTTGTCAAACAACCACGCGGATATCTGCTATGTGCTCCGCCGGCGGATCACCACAAAGCAGCCAAGCGCAGTGGCGGCGCAGAGCGCGGCGAGAGCAAGCGCCGCCGGATCGGACGTGCGCTCGATCACGAAGGCCATCACCAACGGCGCCGCCGCCTGCATCAGTAGGAACGGGCCGGCGAGCCGTCCCATCAGCCGGCCGTACCCGGAGGCGCCGAACAGCGCCAGCGGCACAGCGCCGCGTGTGATGGTGACGAGACCGTTGGCGCCGCCGAACAACAAAGCGAAGGCGGCGGCGACCGGCGGCGAGATGCCGAGCACCGCCAGCATCACAAACGCGCACAGCAGCACAGACAATGCGAAGCGCACAACCCAGAGCGGATGCAGATCGCGCCCGAAAGCGAATTCGATGAGCCGGGCGCCGACCTGCGCCGGTCCGAACAGCGCACCGATCCATACCACTGTGCCCGCATCGATGCCGGAGCGTTCAAAGATCGCCAGCAGGTGCGCGGACAGGCCCGACGGGACGAAGGCATAGGCCGCGAAGGCCGAGGCCACCAAGACGAACGGCAGGCCGTGCGGCGGCAGTATCTTGTCCGGCACGGTCTTATTGTTGTCTGCGTGCACGTCCGGCGTATATCGATGCCGCGGCAGGCCAAACGCATGCAGCGGCGCCGCGACGCAGGCGAGCAGCGCCGCATAGACGAGATAGGTGCCGCGCCAGCCGATCGCCTCGAGCAGGATATGCGTCGCCGGCCAGCTCACGGTGGAGGCAAAGCCGCCCGCTAATGTCAGCGCGGTGATCGGCCGCCGTGCGCCGGCGCCGAAGATGCGGCCGAGCGTGCCAAACGCTGAGTCATAGAGGTTCATCGACATCGCCACGCCGAGCACCATCCACACGGCGATATAGGCCGCCGGCTGCGTGGCGTGCACGATGAGCGCCAAGCCCAGCGCGCCGATCAGCGAGCCGATGGTCATGGTGACGTGCCCGCCGAAGCGGTCGATCGAGCGGCCGACATAAGGTGCGATCAGGCCGGCAACGAGGAGCGCCACCGAGAAACCACCCATGGCGAAGGACATCGACCAGCCGCGCTCGCGCGCGATCAGAGGGACGATCAGCACCGGCGTGTAGAAGATCGTGCCCCAGGTGAGGATCTGCGTGACGCCGAGCACCGGCACCGCGCGCCAGGGGCCGCCGAAGAAGTCGCGGAGAGAGGCCATGCCGCCATCATGGATTGCCGGGCGTCGACCGGCAATCGCGATGGCGAGTTGTCAGCGCGGCGTCTGCTGCACCGGCGGCTGCGCCGGTTTCGGTGCCGGCTTTGGCTTGGCAGCGGTCTTCGCCTTCGGCTTGGCCGGCGGACGCTTTTCGCCTTCCGGTCCGCAACGCACGTAGACCATGGTGCCGTAGCGGCCCTGCACTTCCGGATCGAGCCAGCGCAGAATCATCATGCGGCCGTCGAAGGCGAGAAATTCCCGGTCCTGCGGACTGCCGGGGGGGTCGCCCTCCGGACCGACAAAAGTCTTGCCGCCCGGCGCGCCTTTCAGCCGCAACTCCTGCGGCTGCGCCTGGTCGGCGAGATGCATCATCACGCCGCCGCTCGGCCCGAGCGTGATGACATACGGCTGCTTGCACTGCTGCGCGGCCGCCGCCTCGATGCGCGGGCGGTCTTCGATCTGGTGATAGGCGGCAAGGCCCCAGCGCCCGACGATGTCCTGCGGCGGAAATGCCGGCGGCAGCAGCGGCGTCTGCTCCGGCGGCGGCGGTGGCTGCTGCGCCGGCTCGGAGGAAAACGGATTCATGCTGGCGCAGCCCGCGAGCCCGAGTGCGATGCCTGCGATAAGGAACGTCGTAAGGCGGACGCGGTCGGGACGATTCATCTGGGCTCCTTCGCCAGTGCGACGACTTTGCGGGGCATTCTTGGGCAGTGCAAGCATCAGAATTGCGGCGGATCATCGCCGAATCGAGGACAGAACCGGTTAACGCGGCCGCGACCCGCTCGTTCGCCGCGAACAGCGTTCGTCTTGACACCCAAAGGCCAAGGCAATATGTCCCGGGCGGCCCTTTTAGCACTCTGGGTGATGGAGTGCTAAGGGCTTGCAATAACTAGAGTTTCTATTTGCCAGCCGCGCGTCAGCGCCGACGAGGAAGCCATGGCCAAGACCAAGTTTCGTCCCCTGCACGACCGCGTGGTCGTGAAACGTATCGATGCCGAGAACAAGACCAAAGGCGGCATCATCATTCCCGACACCGCCAAAGAGAAGCCGTCGGAGGGCGAAGTCGTCGCCGTCGGCCCGGGCGGCCGCGACGAGAGCGGCAAGCTCATCCCGATCGACATCAAGGCCGGCGACCGCGTGCTGTTCGGCAAGTGGTCGGGCACCGAAGTGCGGCTCGATGGCGAGGAACTCCTGATCATGAAGGAGTCCGACATCATGGGCGTGATCGCGTAATCAACGACAACGAATTGGAGTAACTCGCAATGTCTGCCAAGGACGTGAAATTTTCCGGCGACGCGCGCGACCGCATGTTGCGCGGCGTCGATATCCTCGCCAACGCCGTGAAGGTGACGCTCGGTCCCAAGGGCCGCAACGTCGTGCTCGACAAGTCGTTCGGCGCTCCGCGCATCACCAAGGACGGCGTCACCGTCGCCAAGGAGATCGAGCTCGAGGACAAGTTCGAGAACATGGGCGCGCAGATGGTGCGCGAGGTCGCCTCGCGGACCAACGATCTGGCCGGCGACGGCACCACCACCGCCACCGTGCTGGCGCAGGCCATCGTGCGGGAAGGCGCCAAGTCGGTCGCCGCCGGCATGAATCCGATGGATCTCAAGCGCGGCATCGACATCGCGGTCGCCGCGGTGGTCAAGGACATCCAGAAGCGCGCCAAGAAAGTCAGCTCGTCGGCGGAAGTCGCGCAGGTCGGCACCATCTCGTCGAATGGCGACGCCACCATCGGCAAGATGATCGCGCAGGCGATGCAGAAGGTCGGCAACGAAGGCGTCATCACGGTCGAGGAAGCCAAGGCGCTCGAGACCGACGTCGAGATCGTCGAGGGCATGCAGTTCGATCGCGGCTACATCTCGCCTTACTTCGTGACTAACGCCGAGAAGATGCTGGCCGAGCTCGAGGATGCCTACATCCTCCTGCACGAAAAGAAGCTGTCCGGCCTGCAGTCGATGCTGCCAGTGCTGGAAGCTGTGGTGCAGTCGGGCAAGCCGCTGGTCATCATCGCTGAAGACGTCGAAGGCGAAGCCATCGCCACGCTGGTCGTCAACAAGTTGCGCGGCGGCCTCAAGGTCGCGGCCGTGAAAGCTCCGGGCTTCGGCGATCGCCGCAAGGCGATGCTCGAGGACATCGCGATCCTCACCGGCGGTCAGCTCATCTCGGAAGACCTCGGCATCAAGCTCGAGAACGTGACTACGGCCATGCTCGGCCGCGCCAAGAAGGTGATCATCGAGAAAGAGAAGACCACCATCGTCAAGGGTGCCGGCAAGAAGGACGAGATCGAGGCGCGCGTGCAGCAGATCAAGGCGCAAATCGAGGAGACCACCTCGGACTACGACAAGGAGAAGCTGCAGGAACGTCTGGCCAAGCTCGCCGGCGGCGTTGCGGTGATCCGCGTCGGCGGCGCTACCGAGATTGAGGTCAAGGAAAAGAAGGACCGCGTCGAGGACGCGCTCAACGCCACCCGCGCCGCGGTCGAGGAAGGCATCGTGCCGGGCGGCGGCGTCGCCCTGCTGCGCGCCAAGAAGGCTGTCGGCCGGCTCTCTAATGAGAACTCGGACGTGCAGGCCGGCATCAACATCGTGCTGAAGGCGCTGGAGGCCCCGATCCGTCAGATCGCGGAGAACGCTGGCGTGGAAGGCTCGATCGTGGTCGGCAAGATCGTCGACGAGAACTCGGAGACTTACGGCTTCGACGCGCAGAACGAAGAGTACGTCGACATGGTCGCCAAGGGCATCATCGACCCGGCCAAGGTCGTTCGCACCGCGCTGCAGGATGCGGGCTCGGTCGCCGGCCTCCTGGTCACCACCGAGGCGATGGTCGCCGAGCTGCCGAAGGAGCCGGCGCCCCCGATGCCGGGCGGCGGCGGAATGGGCGGCATGGGCGGCATGATGTAATCGCCCCGCACCATACAATCAGGAAGGGCCCGGCTTTTGCCGGGCCTTTTTTTGTCAGCGCAACGGTGTTTGGGTGATTTTGCCCCAGCGGAAGAAGCGAACCGGTTCCCGCCTCGTGCATTGTCTGCCCATGGCCAGCGGCGGCGCCTCATCCTCCAAGCTCGTGGTCATGGCGGCCCTCGCCGGTAACCTCCTCGTCGCATTGACGAAATTCGGCGCGGCGGCGTGGACCGGCTCGTCGGCCATGCTGAGCGAGGCGGTCCACTCGTTGGTCGACACCATCAACCAGGTGCTGCTGCTGTACGGCATGCACCGGGCCAACAAGCCGCCGGACGACCAGCACCCGCTCGGACACGGCCGCGAACTCTACTTCTGGAGCTTCATCGTCGCGCTGCTGATGTTCACCATTGGCGCCGGCGTAACCCTGGTCGAGGGCATCTCGCACCTCCGTCATCCGGAGGAGATTGTCGACCCCAAGGTCAACTACGTTGTGCTCGCCCTCTCGATGCTGTTCGAGGGCAGCACCCTGTTCATCGCCATTAAGGAATTCCGCAAGGCGGTCGGCAACGACGGCTATTACAAAGCTGTGCGGCACAGCAAGGATCCGCCCGCCTTCATCGTGCTGTTCGAGGACAGCGCCGCGCTCGCCGGACTGGTGATCGCTTTCGTCGGCACGTTCCTGGCCGACACCCTGGCCATGCCGATCCTCGACGGCGTCGCCTCGATCGGCATCAGCGTGCTGCTGGCGCTGACCGCGCTCATGCTGGCGCGCGAGAGCAAGGACCTGCTGATCGGCGAACCGGCTAGCCCGCGCATCCGCGACTCGATCATCGCAATCGCCACCGGCCTATCGAATATAGAACGGGCCAACGTGATCTTCACGGTCCACCTTGCGCCCGATCAGATCGTCGCCGCGCTGAGTTTGGAGTTCGCCGACAAGCTCACGACGACGGACATCGAAGACATTATGTTGACGCTGGACCGCGCCATCCACGAGAGGCATCCGGACATTGTCGCGGTGTTCGTGAAGCCGCAGACGATGGGGACGTTCCAGTCGCGCCGCCGGCTGCTGGCGCGCGCGGTCTAGCGATTCCGAAAATCAGATGCCGGCCCCCCGGAAATATCATGCGCTTTCGCCATAGCAGCAGCTGAGGCCGACGCAGTGGTGAACCCCGAGGCGTACAAGGCCGCGCTCATCCGCTGAGCCTTATCGGCGAGCATCGCGTTGCCGAGCAGCCGATAAACGTGCTCCGCCGCGACAATGCTGTACGATTGCTGCGTTCGCAGTTCGATCGGCGTCGGCGCATGAACATTGGCAAAATGCGTCGAGACAATACCAAGCAACAATCCGTCACTCGTAAAAAACGGCGTGCTTTGAACGGCGCGAAAGCCCGCCGTTCTCGCGTCTGTCAGAAATGCCGCGAATTCGGGATCCTTCTCAACATCGCTGATGACCACCGTTTGGTGAAGACGCAGCGCCCGGCCACAGGCACAACCATCATCTTTTTTGACGCGGGCAAAGGCTCTTAAAAACGGCTCGCTGAGACCCCGTTGCGCCACGATGACCAGCTCATCCCCCACCGGCAGTTGGACGTTGCCGTACTCCGCGCCGTGCAGAGCAATCATGTCGTCGAGGATAGTTTCGATCGCCTGTTCGAACGTATGCGCGGCGTACAGACGTTTGCTCAGGGACAGGAGCATTTAAGTCACCAAAAGCGCCGTTCTTCGGATAGCAAAATTACAGGGTTTTTGACGTATCTTCCAAGCGCCACCTGCGAGATAAGTTCCTTCGACGTGACGATTTGGCCGACCTGTTGTGGAAAAACCGCTAGTGGTCGCTGAGGCGGAATTTCAGCGTCTGCGGGCCGGTCAGCATGACGCCGCTGCCTTGCTTGCGCCAGGACGTCGCCTGCGTGATGGCATTGAGTAGATCGCTGTCGGCCTGAATTCGCTGCGGCGTGCACTGATCGCGGCTCATCATCGCCGGCAAGGCCTCCGGCAACGGCTCGGTCTGAATGGCGATAGTGTCGTCGGACAACTCCACACGCGCCGCAACGCTCTTGCACCAGAGATCGATTGTGGCCCCGCCGTTCGGCCCGACGTTGAGCATGGGCATGCGCTTACCGCGCCCGATCGGCGGTGCGTCGAGCAGCAGGTTCTGATCGAAGGGGAAGCCGTCGACCGCGCTGGCCAGCGCTCCGGTCGCTATCAGCAGTGCAACGGCCAACATACCGGAACGGCCCGCGGCCAGGCGGAACCTCGTCATGCTTGCTCCTGAGCGCGCGGCCCGCGGACGCGGGCGCGTTTCGCCTCCAATGGCCGCTCGTTTTGGCGGCGTCAAGCCTTGACCAGCGGTTTCTCCGCAGCCGTCGCGTGAATTGCCGGCGGCCGCACCAGATGCGCGATCGAGTTCGCGTAGTAGCGCAGCAGCGGCTCTTCTCCGGGCGCGACGGCATAGAGACCGTCGCGCTCGATCACCAGATGGCGCAGGCGCAACATGCGCAAGCCGACTTCGATGGCGTAATCCTGATCGCCGCGCGGGATATGCACATGTGCGCCGCGCGCCGCGACCTCACGCGTCACATCGAGAATGGCCGACTTCAGCTCCAGCATCGACAATGGCTGACCGGCCGCGAGCAGCGCCGTCGCCACCAGCGACACCGGCAGCACCGGCACGACCTGGCCGACCTTCTCCATCAACACGCCGGCCAGCCGCTCGACCTCGGAAAAGCGCGCCTCTTGGTCGAGCACGCGGAAGTCGATGCTACGCTCCTTGGCGTATTGGCGCAGCGACAGCGGCGCACCGAAACTGACGCAGGCATAGCCGAAACGATACCAGCGCCCGCGCAGCGCCAAGCCGATATGGCCGCCGATGGCCTTGAGCAGCACCAGCAGATTGAAACGATGACGCGGCGTGCCGCCGGCTTTCGCTTCCGCCGTGGCGAGCTGCAGGCGGTCCTCCAGCACGCGGTCGTAGTTGATGCCGACCGGCACGAACACCGCGTCGCGCGGACCCTTGGCGTCGAAGCCGGAGACCATGTAGCCGATCAGCCCGAGCTTGGCCGGCAGCAGTTTGCCGTCGCGCGTCAGTCCGCCTTCGGGGAACACCGCCTGCGCCAAACCGCCGGACACTGCCATATGCACGTAGCGCGCCAGCACCTTGCGATAGAGCGGATCGCGCGAGTCGCGGCGCACGAAATAAGCGCCCATCGAGCGGATCAGGTTCTGCAGCAGCCAGACGCGCGCCCACTCGCCCACCGCATAGCTCAGCGCCGAGCTGGTCGCGGCCATGTAGGTGACCAGCACGTAGTCCATGTTCGAACGGTGGTTGATGACGAAGATCACCGCGCTGTCCGGGTCGACCGTTTTGAGCGCGTCGGAGTCCATGTAGCCGAGCCGCACGCGATAGAGCGCCGTGCAGACGAAGCGCGCTAGTCGCGCGCCGATGCCGAAATAAGCGTAGGCTGAGAACGACGGCACGATTTCGCGCGCGTAATGCCGCGCCTGCGCCTGCGCCGCCTCGCGGGTGACGCCGTTCGCCTTGGCGTAGGTTTCGATCTCGGCCAGCACCTCCGGATCGAACGCGAGCTGATCGATCAACGCCTGCCGCTTGGCGAGCTTGAACGGCTGGATGCGCAGCTTGAGGCGGGTGTTGAGCTCATCGATCGCCTTGTTGAGGCGGCGGCGCATCACCCAGCGCGCGCTCGGCAGCAGCAGGTGATCGAGCGCGGCCATCACCGACAGCACGCCGATCAGCAGCACCAGCCAGAGCGGCAATGTGACCGTGGACGACACCGGTGAAGCCCCCTCGAACCGCTCGGAGCCTAGCAAGGCGGCGCGCCATTGTCGCGGCGGCCTCAAGCCCGCTCGCTATGTGTCGAAGCCGAGCATCGCCAAGACGGCGCGCGCGGTGCGCAACAGCCGCGCGTCGTCGCCGGCAGGACCGACGAGTTGAACGCCCACGGGCATATCGTCTTCGCCGGTCAGAAGCGGCAGGTTCAGCGAGGGCAGCCCCGTCAGGCTCCACAGCGAGCAAAATGCCGGGTCGCCGGTCACACTGAGGTCCTTCGGCGCGGCGCCGCGCGCGGACGGCGTGATGATCGCCACGCACTCCTGCTGAAACAGCTCTTCGAGTGAAGCCCGCAAGGTGCGCGCTTCGGCGACCGCGGCGAGATATTGCGTGGCGCTGTATTGGCGGCCTTCCGCCATCAGCGCACGAAATTTGTCGCTGATCTTGTCGCCGCCGCGGTCGGCAACCGAACCCAGATTGTGCGCCATTTCGACCGCCATGATCGTGCGCTGTGCGTCCCAGGCCGAGGCAAACCGATCCGGCAGATCGTAGGTGAAGCAGGTTTCGCCGAACTCCTGCGCCAGCTCCTCGAAAGCGTCGCGGGTATCGGCATCGGCCTTGTCCCAGACCGGCGTCTTAACAAAAGCCAGCCGGGGCGGAAGGCCGAAGTCTTCCGCGGCGATCTGGCGGAAATTGCGCGCCGCCATCGGCCGGGTGTCGGGATCCTCCGCGTCGTAACCGGCGATCACATCGAGCGCCAAAGCGATGTCATCGATCGACCGCGCGAAGGGGCCGACATGATCGAGCGAGCGCGAGAGCGGCAATACACCCGCGCGCGACACCAGCCCGTGGCTGGCCTTCATGCCGAAGACGCCGCAGAACGACGCCGGCCGGATGATCGAGCCGTTGGTTTGCGAACCGATGGCAAGCGGCACCATGCCGGCTGCCACCGCCGCCGCCGAGCCCGACGACGATCCGCCGGGCGTACGCGCCAGATCGCGCGGATTACGAGTCTTGCCCGGGTGGAAATAGGCAAACTCGGTGGTCACCGTCTTGCCGATAATCACCGCGCCGGCTGCCCGCAGGCGGGAAACTACTGTCGCGTCCGTTCGCGGCCGGCGGCCGGACAGAACGGCGCTGCCGCATTCGGTGGGATAATCGGCGGTGTCGATAATGTCTTTGATGCCGACCGGAACGCCGTGCAGCGGTCCAATCGGACGGCCGCTGCGGCGCCATTCATCGCATTCGCGCGCTTGTGCGAGCGCGTACTCGGAATCGAGATGGACGAAGGCGCCAACAGCATCCTCGGTCGCCGCGATCCGATCAAGGCAAGCAGACGTCACCTCTTCGGATGAAACGGTGCTATCGGCAATTTTAGCCGCCGCTTCCGTCGCGGTCAGCGCTGAAAGATCGGCGGCAGCCAAGGTGTCATTTCCCGTAGAGATATTCCGGCAGCCAAAGCGTCATGCCCGGCCAGATGTACATAAGGACCATACACAGAATCACGATCAGCATGTAGGGCATCATGCCCGCGAAAATCTGGTTGAGCGTAACGTGCTTGGGTGCGACGCCCTTGAGATAGAAGGCCGACATCGCCACCGGCGGCGACAGGAACGCCGCCTGCAGGTTCACGAACACCAGAACACCCCACAGCACGGGGTCGATGCTGAAGTGCTTGAGCAGCGGCAGGAAGATGGGCACGAAGATCACGATGATCTCGGTCCATTCCAACGGCCAGCCGAGCACGAAGATGATCGCTTGCGACAGGATCATGAACTGTACTGACGACATGTCGAGCGACAGCACCCATCGCTCGACGAGCGCCTGGCCGCCGAGAATCGCGAACACGCCGGAGAACAGTGCGGAACCCACGAACAGCCAGCACACCATCGCGGTGGTCTTGGCGGTGAGAAAAACGGCTTCCTTGGTGCGCTTCCAGTCGAGCGTTCTGGCCTGAAGCGCCAGTAGAAATGCGCCGGCCGCGCCGACGCCGGCCGACTCGGTCGCTGTCGTGATGCCGAACAGGATCACGGCCAAAACGACGACAGTGAGGAGACCGAGCGGCATGATCGACGTCGACAACAGCTTGATGATCTCAAGCCGGTCGACAGTGAGCCGTGAATAATAGCGGATCTGCAGGAACGCGCAGACCGCCACGATGCCCCCAAACCACCAATAGAAAGCAGACGGCGGGCCAAGGTCGGCGGCAACGGCCTCTTTCACCAGCCCCGGCGTTCCGAGCTGTTGTACGCCCTCGACGACGGCCTCGGCGCCGACCTGAGGATGGATCACCACGTACCACCATGTCAGCGCGAGCGTGCCGGCGACAATAATAAACGGCACCAGCGAGTAGCCGAAGGCCTTGAGCAACAGCAGATAACTGACGCGGCCCTTGCCGGTTTCGATCTGGAGCGCGCGGGACGGCGACATCAGCGCTGAAATAAGTCCGACGAACGCGTTACGCGAATAGGCGACCTCGAACTTGCGCAACCAGTCTGCAACCGGCACCTTCCGTTGCTCTTCCGGCAACGGCGGCGCGATCTTCGGATTAATCATCGCCCAGGCGACGATGTAGACGAGATAAAGGAACGACAGGAAGAAGCCCGGGAACATGGCGGCGGCATAGAGCTTCACCACCGACTGGCCGGCGACCGCCGCGTAGACGATGATCATCACCGATGGCGGGATCAGGATGCCCAGCGTGCCGCCCGCCGTGATCACACCGGAGGCAAGCTTCACGTCATAACCGGCGCGCAACATCGGGTTGAAGGCGATGACGCCCATCAGCACGACGACCGCGCCAACCAGGCCCGACGCAATGCCCCAGAAGGTGCACACGATCAGCGTCGCGACCGCGAGCGAAGCCGGCACGTTCCGGAACGCAAGCTGGATCGAATAGAACATCTTGTCGACCAGCGCGCCACGCTCCATCACGTATCCCATTAAGACGAATAACGGGATCGATACGAGAACGTCGTTGGTCATCGCGCCGTAAGTGCGCTGGACCATCAGGTCGAACACCTGATTGTCGGTGACCATCTGATGGGGCACGTGAAACGCGATGTAACCGAAAAACATTCCGAGGCCCATCAACGTGAAGGCCGTCGGAAAGCCCATCATGATCACGACCACGATGAGGCAAAGCATCAACAGTCCGAGTGCGGGATCGCTCATTTCTGCAGGTCTCCGCCCATACCGCGCTGGCGCGCGACCTCGTCGATCTCCTTAGCCCGCTCGATCGCGATCTTACGCGACTCCTCGTCGACATATTGGCTGTTTGCCAATTGCTCCTCGACGACGTCGATTTCCGTGACGTCCTTGAGCCGGCTCGGCCACTCGCCGGTGCGCAGGCACACGACGCAACGTATAATTTCAGCGATGCCCTGGATCATGACGGCAACACCCGCAAGCGGGATCATGAACTTGAACTGCCAGACCGGCGGGCCGTTCGCGGTTACGTTGGAATGCTCGTTGATCGTCCAGGACTCGACGGCGAACACCCAGCCCGAATAGATCAGCGCCGCAATGCCGGGAAGGAAAAAGACGATGTACAACACGAGGTCGAGGCCCGCCTGTGTGCGCGGCTGCATGGAACTGTAAAGAAAATCGCCGCGTACATGCGAGTTCTGCGCCAGCGTGTAGGCGCCGCACATCATGAAGCACGTGCCGTAAAGCATATTTTCGGCGTCGAAAATCCAGGCCGTGGGCGCGTTCAGCAAGTACCGTTTGAAGACTTCGACGCAAACGACTGTCATCAGCACGATCATAAGCCAGGCGAACGCCTTGCCGATCCAGGTGCTGATGCCATCGATAGTATGAAGGACGCCTTGGACGTTCATTTATGACCGCTCCCCGTTGCGGCTGGCCTTGGTAACAACAAGGCACCATTCCGTCGCCCCCGGAATGGTGCCCTGCCAGTTTAAAGAGCCGTCAGATTGGCTTCTTCGCGTTCGGGCCGAAATAATGGTCGAACGCCATCTTGCGGGAAACCACCGTGTCTTGCTCCCATTGCACCGCCCGCTTGGCGAACACAAGCTGGGATTCCACGATTTCCTTGAACAGCGGGTTGTCGGCTGCCCTTTTCTTGGCCACGTCGTCGAAGATTTCGAGCTGCGCCTTGAGCACTGAATCCGGCGTCTTGTAGACCTTGACGTTGTCCTTGGTCTGCAACTCGATGTAGTCCTTCGAGTAGCGGTCTACGGCCTTCCAGGACATGTCCTGCGAGGCGGCCTCGACCGCGTTCTCGATGATCGACCTCATCTTGGCCGGCAGCGCGTCGAATTTCGTCTTGTTGAACGAAATTTCGAATTGTTCGGCGTTTTGATGATAGCTCTGCTGCATCAGGACCTTGGAGACGTCGGCAAAGCCCAGAATACGGTCGGACGTCGCGTTGTTGAACTCGGCAGCATCGAGCAAGCCGCGGTCCATCGCCGCAACGATTTCGCCGCCCGGCAGCGCGTTGACCGCGGCGCCCATGCCGCTGAACACGTCAATCGAGATGCCGACGGTGCGGAACTTGAGGCCCTTGAAGTCGTCGACCTTGGTGATCGGCTTCTTGTACCAGCCGAGCGGCTGGGTCGGCATCGGCCCGTAGGGAAACGAGACGACGTTGGCGCCGATCGACGCAAATATCTTTTCGAGCAACGCTTTGCCGCCGCCGTACTTGTGCCAGGACAGCAGCATGTTGGCGTCCATCCCGTAGCCGGGGCCCGAGCCCCACAGGGCGAGCGCGTTCTGCTTGCCGTAGTGATAGACCAGCACGCCGTGACCGCCGTCGAGCACGCCTTTGGAGACGGCATCGAGCAACTGGAACGCCGGCACCACCGCGCCCGCAGGCAGCACTTCGATCTTGAGATCGCCGCCGGTCATGTCGTTGACCTTCTTGGCGAAGTCATTCGCGTATTCGTGGAAGATGTCCTTCGATGGCCACGTGCTCTGCCAACGCATGGAAATCGGGCCCTGCGCCTTCACGACGCTCGGTGCCACTACCGTCGCCACTCCGGCTACGGCCGCTCCCCCGAGGAACTTACGGCGAGTCGCACGCGTGGTCGATTTATCCGTATCCATAGATTTACCCTCCCTTGGATCGTTGAATCCCTAAACAGTTATGCGGGGCTGTTATTCCGAAATTTTTCCTGGGGTCCGCAGCGTGCGTCCCAAGTCCCCCATTTGCCGTAATCGTACGGGCTGGCGCGAGCTTACGCAACCTTAGCCGAGGCTTTGAAATGTCCTTTTTATGCGCAACATCTTGCCGGTTGATCGAAATCAGGCGACGGAGGGTCGGACCGAATTTGTGCAGCGCAAAGGTCCCACTCTGCCCGCCGCAAGGAGCAAATCCGTGAAAGGCATTATCGCGACGCTCGGCATCGTTTGGCGCATCGCCAGCCCTTATTTCTTTTCGCGCGATCGGTGGGCGGGCCGCGTCCTGCTCGCCGCGGTGATCGCGCTCGAACTCGCATTTGTGGCGCTGACGGTGCTGCTCAATTCCTGGAACAATGTCTTCTACAACGCACTGCAGGACCGCGACTGGTCGGTGTTTGTCACCCAGCTCGGCTACTTTTGCGTTCTGGCGACGCTGTCGGTGCTGGTGGTTGTCTATCAGCTCTACCTCAATCAATGGCTCCAGATTCGGTGGCGCAACTGGTTGACCCAGGCTTACCTCAGCCACTGGCTTGACGGCGCCAACCACTATCGCATGCAGTTGCTCGGCGACGCCGCCGACAACCCGGACCAGCGCATCGCCGACGACATCCGCCTTTTTATCGAACAGACGTTGAACATCGGTCTGCAACTGCTCAACTCCTGCGTCACTATTGTCTCCTTCACCGCCATCCTGTGGGTACTGTCGGCGGAAGCGCCGCTGCATTTGTTCGGCGTGACCGTGAGCATTCCCGGTTATCTGCTGTGGGCCGGACTGCTCTACGCCGTTATCGGCACTACCTTAACCCACCTGATCGGACGCCCGCTCATCGCGCTGCAATTCCAGCACCAGCGCTACGAGGCCGACTTCCGCTTCAATCTGGTGCGCGTGCGCGAAAATTCCGAGCAGATCGCGCTCCTGAATGGCGACCGCGCCGAACGCGACCATCTCGGCATCCGCTTCGGCAACGTCATCGCCAACTGGATGGCGCTCATGACGCGGCAGAAGAAGCTCACCTTCTTCACAGCGAGCTATAACCAGGCCGCCGTGGTGTTCCCCTTCATCATGGGCGCGCCCGCCTATTTTGCCGGCGCCATGCAGCTCGGCGGACTGATGCAGATCGCCAACGCCTTCGGCCAGATGCAGTCGGCGCTGTCGGTGTTTGTCACGATCTACCGCAACCTGGCCGAATGGCGCGCGGTGGTCGAACGCCTCAACGGCTTCGATCAGTCGGTCGCGGCTGCACGGGCCGTCGCCGTCGCGCCGCCAGTGATCGCGGTGACGCCGAGCGAGGACGCGGCCATCGCCTTCAAGGGCCTCGCCGTCCGGCTGCCGAACGGCGCGCCGCTGGTGAGCGCCAACGGGCTCTCGATCGGCCCCGGCGAGCAGGTGCTGGTGAACGGGCCGTCCGGCGCCGGCAAGTCGACGCTGTTCCGTGCGCTGGCCGGCGTCTGGCCTTTCGGCCAAGGCACCATCACGGTGCCGAAAGGCGCCAAGGTGATGATGCTGCCACAGCGGCCGTATTTTCCGATCGCGCCGCTCGCCGCCGCGGTCGCCTACCCGGCCGAGCCCGGCACGATCAATTCCGCCAAGGTGGCTGAGGTGGTTGCCGCCGTCGGCCTGCCCGCGCTCGCCGCGCGCATCGACGAAGAGGCGCACTGGAACCGCATGCTGTCGCTCGGCGAGCAGCAGCGGCTCGGCATTGCGCGGGCGCTGCTGCACGCGCCCGACTATCTGTTCCTCGACGAGGCCACCGCCTCGCTCGACGAGCCGGCCGAAGCCGCGCTCTACAAGCTGCTGGCGGAGCGGTTGCCGAAGGCGACCGTCGTCTCCATCGGCCACCGCGCAACACTGGCCGCCTTCCACAAACGCCTGCTCGCGTTCGACCGCCGCGATCAAGGCTACGAGCTGCGCGAAATACAAAGGGCGGCGGCTGAGTGATCAGCCGCCGCCCCAGGGACAGACTTCAAGTCGTCGATTACTTCAGGTTGCCGAGGTTCAGGTCAACCGACAGCTTCGCCAGGAAGACGTTGCCGCACCAGTTGGAGCTCGGACCGCCCGGGTTGATCGGGGTGCTCGCGACGCCGCTGGCGGTGAAGTCACCGGTGAAGGCGTTGCAGTTACCCTTGCTCAGGTCGGTGCCCGAGTAACGCAGATCGAGGGTGAAGACCTTCCAGGTCAGACCGAGACCGACGTTCCAGGTGTTGTAGTCGGCGTAGTCGATGCCGTTCGGGAAGCCCGCGACGGCATAGAACGCGTCGGTCGTGCCGAGATACTGACGGCCGAACTCACCCGACAGGTACCAGCCGAACGGGCCGAGCGCCATTTTCTCCGGCGCGGTGTACTTCGCGGTCACCGACACGTAGGTGCCGGGCGCGCCCGAGTGCAGGAACGAGTTGGTGTAGAAGAGGTTGCCGCCGATGGCGAGTTGATCGTTCACGTTCCAGGTCGGCTTGAAGTAGACTTCCCAGAAGCTCACGTCCGACTTCATGACGTTGAAGCCGTTCGGCGGAAGATTGGTCACGGCGCAAAGCGGCGCCGTGTTGAAGCACTGGCCGCCCGGGTACCAGTAGTACCAGGCGCCGCCGTCGAGCACGATCGGGCCGAGCGTCAAGCGCGCGCCGCCGTACAAGTCGATTTCGGCCGCAGCGCGGTTGAGGAAGCTGATGCTCTCACCGGCGATGCCGACGTAAAGCTGCAGATCCTTGGTGACGTTGAAGCGCGGCTCGAAATAGGCCGAGACCGACGGCTTATGATTCGACTGCGTGATGCCGCGGAAGATGTAGTCCGACGCGATCCCCGCCCCGAAGGCGATGTCCCACGGTGAGGTCGCGACGGCGACCGGAGCCTTGACGGCCTTCACCGGCATATCCGCCGCGAAGGCGGGCGCAGCGAACGCGAGTGCTGCGACAGCAGAAAGCACAACTTTCTTCATTGGAGCCTGCCCCTTTTATCGTTCGATCGACTTACAGCCGATACATGTCGCTCATCACTCTTGCGCACAAACACCCCGAAACAGACCCGGCTGGCGATCGACGCGTACGCAAAAGGACGTGCAGTAGGGCGAAAATACACACCGAGCCTTGGAACACGGCAAGGTGAAAACGGCAGCAATTGCTGCCTTTTTAGGCGATTCAGGCTGTTTTCCGCTGAATCAATCCGAGTGTTGCGTCAATGTCACAATTTCCGCGCTAAGGCCGTGAGTTGAAAGGCGAAAAAGTGCCCGGAGGTAGCCTTTGCGGACTGCGGGCGGGGGTTTTCCACAACCCCAAAACGCCGCGGGCGGCCGCCGGTCGCCCGGCAGCCGCCCGCAGATCGCTCAGGCCGACCTCAGGCCGCCTTCTGGCGGTTGGCCGCGAGGCGGGCGTCGACCAGCGCCACCTGCGCGTCGATCGCCGGATTGCTCAGGCCCTTCTGCTTGGCGATGAGTTGCACCAGCTTGTCGGCGCGCTCGATGTTAGGCGCGCCGTTCTGCAGCGCGCGCGCGGCGGATGCCGGACGCGTGAGCGACTGCGCTGCCGCCGCGTATTTCTCGAACGGCACGAGATCCTTCGGATCGGCGCCGAGCTTCACGCACAGATCAAACACGAAGTTGTAGACCGAGCGCGACTCCTCGATGTTGGAGTGCACGGCCTCCTGCGCAGTGCGCATGCCGTCTTTGGTGATGCAGCGGTAGTTGCCGGCGAGCAGCATCGACCACTTGGCGAGCGGCACCCAGATCGAGTCGTAGGCCTTGAGCTTCACCGGCAACTCGATCTTGCCTTCGGGCGCGTCGAAGCGCGCGGCCTCGACGTCCTTCTCAAGGTTGCGGATGATCTGCGTGTCCTTGTCCTCTTCGAACTTCGCGCATTTGAAGTTGGTCGGCAGCGTGACCAGCAATTCGTTGGCCTTGCCGTCGGGCGGACGGATCGCCTGCGGATCGGGACTGTTGAGCGTGATCTTGTTCGGGTCGACGTTGTCCCACACGCGCGGATCGGTGTAGGCGGCTTCCAGCGCCTTGTAGTCCAGCCCCGGGATACGCTTGATGTAGGGCAGCGGCGGCATGTTCATGATCGACATGCAGGGCACGCGCGACTTGCCGACGGCGTCGAGCAATTGCCGCACGCCCTCGGACCGATACTGCGGCTCCTGCATGCAAAGGCCGACGAGATCGTAGTCGGACGGATTGACGCCGGCGGCGCCCCCGGCCGTCACCTTGCCCGGCAGCTTGCGCGACTCGAGCAACACCGGCTCGGCGCGGCCGCGTATGGGCAGCTTCACCTTGAAGCCTTCGGCGTTGATCAGGTCGGCTTCCGCCGGCAGGCACACCAGATGGATCGAATGGCCGCCGAACAGCAGCTTGGAGGCCAGCAGCGACCCGTAGGACGCGCCCATCATCAAAATCTTATAAGCCGGCATTGCCGCACTCCTTATCGCCCGTAATGGAAGTTTGAATTCGGTGTCCGGCCCCTGGCGGGCCGCTTGACCTATGATCGTGCATGCTATTGCGGCGATGTAATCGATGCAATCGCACGGGACGACGCACTGGCATGTGGGTTCCGGGGCGCTATTTTTACCTCCCGTAGGTGGCGAGCGTTCTGCTCTTCCTTCCTCTCCCCGCGTCGCCCGTCGAAACCGGGGCGTGAATGCCCTTTTGCGAGGAGAGGTCGACATGCCTGATCGCCCGGATTTTTCATCGGCCCCGAGGGCGGCCGGTCGTTTCCCACTTCGCCCGAAATAGAGAGGGCGGAGCGCCGAGAACCGCTGGGGTCTTGCGAGGACCCCCGTGGGGCGACGTGCGCCCCGGCACGAGCTTGCGAGACCCGTGCCCCCGCTCCCTTGCGATCGGGAGACGAGGCGGCTCTCGGCGCT
>Ga0134124_10000367_pt1 | contig 39169 bp, 31 predicted proteins | sample KB304_FD_96880 | JGI IMG/M metagenome (GOLD analysis project Ga0134124, IMG submission 96880) | Terrestrial soil microbial communities without Nitrogen fertilizer from Kellogg Biological Station, Michigan, USA - KB3-0-4 | ecosystem: Environmental > Terrestrial > Soil > Unclassified ... | reverse complement strand
GTTCGTGCGACACGGACAGCTTCGGCAGGGAATACAGATTCCCGCGGTGGGTCACCGGACCGCCTTTCCAGAGTTCCCGCAGCAGGTCGACCATTTCGTCGAAGTACTGGCCCCTTCGGTCAAAATCGGCGCCGAGCGCGAGGAATTCCTCTTTCTTCCAGCCGGCGCCCATGCCAAGGATGAAGCGACCCTTGGACAGGTTCTGCAAGGTGACCGCGGCGACCGCCGACAGCAGCGGGTGGCGCATCGGCAGCACGTAAATTCCCGTGCCGATGCCAATGCGGCTGGTGCACGCCGAGATCGCGCCCAGCACGCTCCATATGTCGTAGAAGAGCTGGTCCTTGCGCAGGATTCCGGCCTGGTACGGGTGCTCGGTCACGTTTTCGATGGGCGCGACCACATGCTCGCCGACCCACACCCTTTCGAACCCGAGTTCCTCGGCGAGGCGCGCGAGTTCGACGACTTCGGAGGCCGTGTGGTTGCCCCAGGTGTTCAGTGCGATGCCTATTTGTGCCTCCTGCTGTCGGCCTTAAATGGCGTCAGGCAACCGGATAGAACCGGCCCGGCCCCCGCACAATCTCGTCGAGCAGGGCGGGGGGGCGGAAGCGCTCTCCGTAGCGCTTCGACGCCTCGGCACAGCGGTCCCGGAACGCCTTCGCGCCGATCATGTCGACGTACGAAAACGGCCCCCCGGTCCACGGCGCGAATCCCCATCCCAGCAGTGCGGCAACATCGCCGTCCGCGGGCGAACCTATTACCTTCTCTTCCAGGCAGCGGATGGCTTCGATGGCCTGGATGTCCATGAGGCGCTCCCTGACCGCCTCAAGCGAGGGCTGCTTGACACCCTTTGGGCAGAGGTCCGCCAGCCCAGGCCACAGGCGACGTGTTCCATCGTCCAGATGATCGTAGTACCCCTTGCGGACCTTCTTGCCCAGGCGGCCTTCCTTCTCGACCATATGTTGCAGGAGCTTCATCCCGGGCGACTGAACATAGGCGGAGCCGAGATCCTTGGCCGTCTGGATGTTCACCTTGTGGAGCAGTTCCAGCGTCACCTCGTCGCAGATCTGCAGCGGCGGAACTGGCATTCCCGAAACGCGCCCCGCGTTCTCGATGAGGGCGGGCGAGATGCCCTCGGTCAGCATGTAGAACGACTCGTGCCAGTAGGTGGTGAACACGCGACTGGTATAGAAACCCCGGCTGTCGTTGACGACGATCGGCGTCTTGCCGATCTGGCGGGAGAAGTCCATCGCGGCGGCTATGGCCTTCGCGCCCGTGTTCTTGCCGACGATGACTTCCACCAGGCTCATCCGCTCAACCGGGGAAAAGAAATGCATCCCGACGAACTGCTCGGGGTGCGTAGCCGCGTCCGCCAGTCCGGTGATCGGCAGGGTGGAGGTGTTTGAGGCGAATACCGCGTCCGGCCCGATGACGCTCTGGGCCTTGCGGGTGACGTCCGCCTTCACCGCCCGGTCCTCGAAGACGGCTTCGATGACCAGGGGTACTCCGGCCAGTTCCGAGTAATCCGTGGTTGCCTTTACCCTGGAGAGGATATCCTTCACTGCAGCCTCGGACATTCGGCCTTTTGCGACGGCGCCGGCGTTGAATTTCCGGATATGGTCCAGTGCGCGCTCGGATGACTCCTGATCCCGATCGATCACAACCACTTCGATTCCGGCGAGCGCGGCAACATGCGCGATGGCGGCCCCCATCATTCCAGCACCCAGGACTCCCAGGCGTTTCACGGTCTGCTTGGGGATTGCCTCGGGGCGGCGCTCCAGTTTGTTGGCTTTCTGAAGGTTCACGAACTTCGTCCTGATCATTGCCCGTGACACCGGCGACAGCATGCAGCGAACGAAGCACCAGGTTTCGACCTTCAACGCCCTGTCGAAAGGCAGCAGGGCGCCTTCATACACGGCGCGCAGGATCTGGTCCTGCGCCGGGTAATTGCCGTTGTTCTTTTTCCGCTGGGTCGCGTAGAGAACCGCGAGCCGGTCGGCGCCGGGCCCCGTGCGCGGGTTGAGGCCAGGGGGCTGAAAGCCCTGGACATCCCAGGGCTTGGTGGCGCTTGCCGCGCCGGCGGTCTTGATCCACTCGCATGCCGCATCGAGCAGTTGCGCCGCCGGCACCACCCGGTCGATGAGGCCCATCTTGGCGGCTTCCTGGGCGGTCAGCCCGGTGCCGTCGAGGAGCAAAGGCAGGGCGCGCTCGATTCCGAGCATCCGCAGGGTCCGCTGGGTTCCGCCCGCGCCCGGCAGAAGGCCGATGGAGCCCTCCGGAAGGCCGACGCGGAGGCCCGGAACGTCGGCGGCGATTCGATGGTGGCAGGCGAGACACAATTCGAAGCCGCCGCCCAGCGCGGTCCCGTTTATCGCGGCGACGAAGGGCTTTCCTCCGGTCTCGAGGCGGCGATACAGATTCTGGAGAATCATCACCTCGTCGAAAATCCGCCGTGCCTTGACCGGCACCGGCTCATCGGAGTCCGGGGCCATGTCGGTGATCGTCGAAAGATCCGCTCCGGCGAGGAATGCCTTCTTTCCGCTCGTGACCACAACGCCCTTGACCGTCGCATCCGAGAGGACCTGCTCGACCGCCACGCGAAAATCCTCGATGGACCGCGCGTCGAGAACATTCATGCTGCGCCCGGGCAGGTCCCAGGTGATGACCGCGACCCCGGCGGGGTCCACCTTCACTAAAACGCTTTTCGTCATTTCAACGCTTTTCGTCATGTTCTATACCCGCTCGATGATCATCGTCGTGCCCATCCCGGCCCCGACGCACAGGGTGATGAGCGCCGTTGTGCCGTCGCGGCGTTCCAGTTCATCCAGGACGGTGCCAACCAGCATGGCGCCGGAGGCGCCGAGCGGGTGTCCCATCGCAATCGCACCCCCATTGACGTTGACCCGCGCCGGGTCGACCTCCATGAGCTTCATGAAGAACAGCGGTACCGACGCAAACGCTTCGTTGACTTCGAAGAGGTCGATGTCCGACGCCTTCATTCCCGCCCTCGCCAGGGCGCGCCGGCTGGCCTCGACCGGCCCCGTCAGCATGATGCAGGGCTCCGACCCCACGGAACAGAACGACCGCACGCGCGCACGGCGTTTGAGTCCCGCGCGCTCGCCCCCGGCAGAGCTGCCCAGAAGGACCAAGGCCGCGCCGTCGACGACGCCGGATGAATTTCCGGCATGGTGCACATGATCGATCTTCTCGAGCTCCGGATAGTGCGTGAGCGCGATCGCGTCGAAGCCGGCTTCCTCGCCGAGCGCCTTGAACGATGGCTTCAGCTTTGACAGGCTTTCGAGCGTGGTCTGGCGCGGGTGTTCGTCTTGATCGAGAAGGGTCATGCCGAGATCGTCCCGCACGGGGACGATCGACTTCTGGAAGCGGCCCGCTTCCCGCGCGGCCAGGGCTCTTGCCTGGCTGGTGACGGCGAAGTTGTCGACATCCTCGCGGGAGAATCCCCATTTCGTTGCGATGAGGTCGGCGCTGACGCCTTGAGGCACGAATCGTGTCTTGATTCCGACCCAGGGATCGGCGTACCACGCTCCGGCCGAGTTCCCCATCGGAATTCGCGCCATCGACTCGACGCCTCCGGTGACGATCAGATCGGCCTGGCCGCTCATGATCTTTGCGGCGCCCATGCTGGTGGCTTCCAGCCCGGAGGCGCAGAAACGGTTTACCTGCACGCCGGGGACTGTTTCGGCGTAGTCGGCCGCAAGCGCGGCGATGCGGGCGATATCGGCACCCTGGTCGGCGTGCGGTTCCACACAGCCCAGAATCAGATCGTCGATTTGCGCGGTGTTCAGTTGGTTTCTGTCGCGCAGCGCGGTGAGGACGTTGACGGCGAGCCTGACCGGGGTCACGTCATGGAGTGCCCCGTCGCCGCGGCCTTTTCCGCGAGGCGTTCTCACGGCATCGTAGATGAAACAGTCTGTCATGCTCGCTCCATTCTCAATGGGTATGTTCGTTGGCCGATCCCCCGGCCGGCGTGGCTGGTCAGGTGGCGACAATCGTCATCCCCTGCAGCGGCGGCGCAAGCCCTCCTGCATGGTTCGCACCGCCGGGGCCCCTGGCTCGGACAGGCGGTGTGCGTCAGTCTCCCGATTGATCCGGGCGAGGGCCTGGCCGCGCTGCGATGCTGCGCATGCACGCCATGTTACCATGGCAGCTATTGAACAATAGGTAGAAAAATAGCCGCGCCGGGGCCTTACGTAAAGGACCGAGCCAGCTTGCGTATGCTGACTGCGTGGCTTGATGGTTTTGCATCTCCGGGATCGCTTGCGAGCCACCGAAGGCGCCGGCCGAACCGGATCGCGGGGCACCTGGGATTGTCTCCGGCCTGGAAGCTATATATTATCCATTAGAATAAGGAGGGTTGATGGCGCAGGAATCGGTCAAGTCCGGCATACGAGTCGACTTCGATCTGGAAATGAAGACGTCGGACGGAATAACGCTCCGTGCCGACGTCTACCGTCCTTCCGAGGGCCGCTGGCCGGTGCTCCTGACCCGGACGATGTATTCCAAGGCCACAAACATCGGCCTCGCAGTGGCGATGCATCCCCTTCGGGCTGCGAAGGAGGGATTTGCGGTGGTCGTGCAGGACGTGCGCGGCCGATTCGCCTCCGAGGGCGATTTCAAGCCCTTCGCCAGCGAATCCGTCGACGGCGCCGAGGCCGTACAGTGGGCGGCCGCCCAGCCCTGGAGCGACGGCCGGGTCGCCATGTTCGGCAGTTCGTACATGGGCGCGACCCAGATGCAGGCCGCGGCGGCGTCCCCCCCCGCGCTGGCGGCGCTGAGTCCGATCCAGGCCAGTTCGGACTACTGGGAAGGCCGCTCCTTCCGCGGCGGGGCTTTCGAGCTGGGAGCCCTGGCCTCGGTCGCCATGTGGAGCCAGGGCGCCGGAACCCTGATGCGTTCAGGATTGCGCGGCGAGGAGCTTCGCAAGCGGTTTGCCGCCCTGCGGCGCGGCCTCTCGGACATGACGAAGTTCCTCTCGGTGACCCCGTATGAAGAGCTCCGGAAAACCATCCTGATCGAAGCGGCGCCCACGGTGTTCGAATGGTGGGAGCACGAGCGTGGAGACGACCCGTACTGGAAGGAGATGTCGCTCGAGCATCGATACGGAAATTTTGACGTTCCGGCCTTCCACGTGACGAGCTGGTACGACCCCTTCCATGTCGGCACCCTGCGCAATTACGAAGGATTGCGGCGCGGTGCCGCCAGCGCGCGTGCCCGGGACGCCCAGGCTGTCCTGATCGGGCCCTGGGGGCACTATCCGCCCAAGACCAACCTGCTGGGGGCGGCGCGCGTGGGCGACCTGGACCTCGGATTGGATGCGGTGCTCGACATCGAGGCGCTGCAGCTGGCCTGGTTTCAAAAATGGATGCACAACGACCAGGCCGCCTGGAAGTGGAAGCAGCGCGTGCGCCTTTTCGTGATGGGAAAGAACATCTGGCGCGACGAAGAAGACTGGCCGCTCGCGCGGGCGCGCGAGACGCCGTATTTCCTGCAAGGCGGCCGCGGCGTTGGCCCGGCCAACTCGGCGAAGGCGGAGATCGATCGTTTCCGGTTCGATCCGTCGGACCCCGTCCCAACGCACGGCGGAGCGCACCTCCTGCTCGAATCGGTGTTTCCGCAAGGCCCGCTGGACCAGCGCGAAATCGAGGCGCGTCCCGACGTTGTCGTATACGACAGCCCGGTACTGGAGCGCGAACTCGAAGTGACCGGCTGGGTGAAGGCGAAGCTGTTCGTCCGAAGCTCCGCTCCCTCGACGGATTTCACCGTGAAGCTGGTCGATCGCCACCCGGACGGACGTTCATTCAACGTCTGCGATGGTATCCAGCGGGTTACGTTCCCGAAGGGTGGAAACGGCAGCGGCTGGTTCGAAGTGCTGGTCGAACTCGGGGCCACATCGATGGTCTTCCTGCCCGGGCACCGTCTGTCGGTGCAGATTTCCAGCAGCAATTTTCCGCGCTTCGACCTCAACCCGAACACCGGCGAGCTCCCGAGAACGGCGAAAGAACGAGTGCCCGCGGCGCAGGAAATAAGCGTCGGCGGGGACTTCCCGTCGCACCTGATCCTTCCCATCGTTGAAAATGCAAAAGGCTGATGCACGGGGAATGCGCCGGCCCCACCGCGAGCCCGATCAACATTAGATAAAAGGAGGGCCGCGGCCGCGGCTGGAGACAAGATGGACTTCTATCAGCGAATCGCCGACGTGCTGAACCGGCGCGAATCCACCACTGCCATCGAATTCGCCGGCGCGACTTGGGACTGGACGCAGGTGGGAGCGTTCTGTCGGGCGCTGGAAGCGCTGCTTCGGGAGGCGTCGATCCCACGCGATGCAACCGTCGGTCTGGTCGCCAAAACCAGCGCTTCCCATGCAATGAGCCTGGCCGGCATGGTGTCCGAACGGCGTTCGGTCGCGATGGTCTACTCGATGCAGTCGGATGAGGCGCTGAGCGCGGATATCGGGCGCCTGGGGGCCGCCGCCGTGCTGGCCGACGAATCGCGATGGACGGACCGCCTGGTGACGGCCGCCATCGAGGCGGGGTCGCTGCCGGTTGCGTTGCCCGCCACCCTCGACCAGATGCCGCATGTTGTGGACACGCGAACTCCCAAGCCGCGCACCGCCGCCCCGCTCGCCTCGGAATCGATTCACGTCCTGTCGAGCGGCACCACGGGCACACCCAAGCGAATCGCAATTCCGATGAACGCGCTGATCCGCCTGGTCGAGGGTGTTACGCTCGGCAACAAGGGCAAGACGGACAGCGAAACGGCGATCGCCTGCCTGCCGTTGAGCGGCATCGGCGGCTTGATGGTGGTGCTGGGGTCGCTGTACAAGGGCGACTCGCTGTGCATTCTCGAGAGATTCGATGCCACGGCCTGGGCTGACGCCGTGCGGCGGTACCGGATCCAGTCGACCGGAATGGTTCCGGCGATGGTCCGGGCGCTTGTCGATTCGAACATTCCAAAAGACTGGCTGGCGAGCCTCAAGATCATTTTCGGCGGTTCCGGGGCGCTCGAACCCGAACTTCAGGAGCAATTCGAAGCGCGTTTCGGAATCCCCATCCTGTGGGGATACGGAGCAACCGAGTTTGCCGGAACGCTGGCGACGTGGACTCCCGATCTGAGGCGCGAATTTGGCGCTCGGAAGCCCGGCAGCGTCGGGCGCCCTCTGCCCGGGATCCAGGTGCGGATCATCGATGAAGCGTCCGGAGCGGAGGCCAGTACGGGTACGCGGGGATTCCTCACAGCCAGAATTCCTGCGCTCGGCGACGGGTGGATGCGCACCACCGACATTGCTTCGCTGGATGAGGACGGCTTCCTCTTCATCCACGGCCGGGGCGACGGCGCCATCAATCGGGGCGGTTTCAAGGTGATACCGGACATTGTCGCCTCCGCTTTGCGCCTGCACCCCGCAGTGTTGGAGGCCGCCGTCATCCCGCGCAAGGACCCCCGCCTGGGGGAGGTACCGGTCGCTTGCGTGGAATTGCGCGATGCCGAATCGGCCCTCGTCACAGCGGCGTCGCTCGAGGAATTCCTGCGCGCCCGGCTGCCCGCCTACGCCATCCCGGTGGAAACCATCTTCTTCGGCCGGCTGCCTCGTACCGGGTCCCTGAAGGTGAGCACCGGGCGATTGAAGGAACTGCTTCAGTCGGTACCGGCGAACGCCGGGTCCTCGCCTGCGGGCTCTGCGTAGGGAGCTGGTTGGCCGGTTTGTGGGCGCCTGACCAGCGGGCAGGCTGCTCCTTGGGCGACCTTAACCAGAAGTTTGCCCGGCTCCCGAGTTGCCGGAATCAGGCCGGCAGGCGCCGCGTCTGCGAGCGCAGCAGCCGGCTTCGCGCCTCACCCATCAGGGCTGGCGCGTAGCCGAGCACGGGCAATTTGCGCAGGGTCTGGACGATGCGCGCCGAGATCGGCGCCTCGGTTTGCGTCGGCTCGCCCCAGACGACCTCCCCACGGCCGGTCCAGGCGGCGATCAGGTCGCTTTCCTGAATGTGCCTTACCGGGTAGTCCGCGTCGCTCGGGCCGTTGATGCAGGGGACGTACTTCCAGCCGAAATTGACCGTCGACTTGAGCATCTCGCGCAGGCGTTCGAGCCGCTCGCCCTCGACCGGCCGCAGCGCGCGCACGCGCCCGGTGACGAGCAGGCCATCGTACTCGCGGCAGGTGAAGCTCGACCCGTCGTCGGTCCGCGCGAGGTCGGGTATCTCGCCGAACAGTTTCGGGATGCCCAGGAATTCGCGCCCGGCGACGATCGCATTGGTGTCCGTCTCCCAGACGGCCACCGTGTATTGTCCGCGCTCGGATTCATTCCCACGGCGGTAAGTGACCCCGACGGTGACGTTGACGATGTTGTAGGCGCGTCCGGCCATCCAGTCGACGCCCTTGAGGTTCATGGTGGTCACGCTTACCAGCGGCTGCTCGGGCAGCTCGAAGACGTCGGGCACGAGCGGGGCGAGGGCCGCTCTTTCGGTCGTGAACGGAATGGTCGCGAAGCGCGCCTGCTCATAATGGCTGACATCCGGGAAGGACGAGGGCCCAAACCCCAGCGGCATCTCATATCGGGAATCCGGATTCATTTTCATCACGCTGTCCTTTTAAATGTCAGAGCAGTCATCAAGACCATCACGGCTTGCGACGAATTCTGATGACGCGTCCGGCTTCCGCGGGCACGGGGGCGCCGCGGTGCTCGTCCAACAGGGCGGAAAGGCGACTTGCCACCCAAGGCGGCCATTCCGCGCTTTTCCGCGATTTGACATCGACGCACATGGAAAGAGTTTCGTGCGTGGCCGCCACCCAGCCTTCCTCGGCATGATTCATGGTGAGAAACAGATGGGCGCGCTTGCTGTCGAGATCAAGCAGCCGCAAGCCAAAGCAGACCAGATCCGACGCCTTGACTTCGCGCTGGTAGGTAAAATGTGACTCCAGCGCGAAGGTTGTCTTGCCCTCCTTGAGAATCATCTCTTTGCCCACTCCGACGCCGTTGTAGTAGGGGCGGACCAGGGCTTGGTCGAACAGCACCGAGTAGTATCCGATGTTCAGATGCCCGTTGATGTCCGTGTAGGTGGATGGAATCCGAACCGGGGACGAGGATCCCGACAATACGTGCTGGGTCATTTAACGCAATCTGGCCATGTGCGATTGAATGTGTGCGAAACGCCGTTGCGGCACTAGGTCAGCGCAGCCGGCCGTTTCACCTTGTACAGTGCGGCGGCGTTCCGCCACAAGATCTTGTCCTGTACCTCTTTCGGCTGCAAATCAAGGCCATTGGCCAGAGCGGCTTTCACCGCGTCGGGACCGCCCAGGCAGGTTGTGTGCGGAAAATCGGTCTCGAAGAGGATATTGTCGGCTCCCAGCGACTGAACATGCCAGTCCTCAAGCCGCTCGAACCAATAGTTGACATAGATCTGCCGCCTGAAATATTCGCTGGGAAGCAGTTGGAATTCCGGCCGGTGCTTGTTGAGCTCGGCCACCTTGAAGTGATAGTCCAGGGATTCCAGGCAGAATTTGACGTAACCAATGCCGCTTTCGACAATCGCGAATTTGAGGGTGGGGTAACGGGCCAGGACGCCGCTCATCAAAAGGTCCACCATCGTCTCTCCGTTCTGCATGAAGCTGGTGGTCGAAGATCGTACGTAGTGCGCATGCAAACCGTAGGTCCTGAAGCGCTGTGGGTTCATGAAATCATCCGCCACGTCTCCGCCGCCGCAATGAAAGCTTATAGGCAGGTCGACTTCCGCCGCCGCGGCCCAAACCGGGTCCCATGAACGGTCGCCCAGCATCGGCCAGCCGTGGACATGCGGCGAACCGGAGAAAACAAGTCCCTTGTGTCCAATCTTGGCGGCACGATGGATTTCGGCAACCGTCTCGGCCGCATCCCATAGGGGGAGGCAAGCCATCGGCACGAACCGCTCGGGCGCCGGCGAAATCCAGTCGATCAAGAAATCGTTGTAAGCCCTCACGGATGCGAGCCGCAATTCCGGGGACTCCATTCGTGTGTACATGGTCATGGCCACGGCGCCCAGATTCGGGTACAAAACCTGGGCATAAATTCCAGTGCGGTCCATTTCCGCCAGACGCGCGCTTGCATCCCATGCCGCTGCTTTCGTTTCATCTTGCGTGGGCGGGATTGACAAGGGGCCGCCGCTCCACCCGTAGTTCGCGCTTCCCCAGGCCGAGAAGACCGGTTCGTCGCCGATATACCAATAGTCCAGGTTGTGACGGGGATTCCATTTCACATGGAGTACCTGGTCTCCCCACTTCTTGGGCAACCGTGAAGTCCACAGGTCCCGAGGTTCCGTGACGTGTGTATCCGTATCTATGATCAGACGGCCATCGACGGTCATGTTGCTCTCCATCCTTTCTCTTCAGCGCGTATTCCCGTGCGCCATGCTGTGGCCGCCGTCGGCAAAGAGCGTTTGGCCGGTGAGGATGCGGGCGTCCGACTCAAACAGCATCGCGGTCAGTCCCGCAATTTCGCGGGGCAAAGTCGCGCGGCCCAGCGGAACCTGGCGGCGCAGGTAAGCTTTCACGTCGTCCCGTTCCAGGTACGACTCGTTCATGCCGGTTTTGACGTATCCGGGAGCGAGGTCGATGACGGCGATGTTGTCGCGAGCCCACTCGCTTGCCAGTGCCCGGGTCAGTGCGCCGACGGCCGCTTTCGTTGCGCAATAGCACGCATTGTTGGCGACTCCGAGGCGTTCGAAAACGGAGCCGATGTTGACGATGGTGCCCTTGCCGGCCGCCTTTAGATAGGGGTAGGCGAGGCGGCAGGCGGCAAAAAGCGCGACAGCGTTTATGCGGAATAGATCTTCAAAATCAGGCAGTGAAAAGGCCTCGCTGCGGCCGGCCTTGTATTGGCCTGCGGAATTGACCAGTCCTACCAGGCCCCCTGGAAGCCCGCTGGCGTCCTTGAAGGCCTGAGCAAGCTCAGACTCCACCGTAATATCGCAAGCCACCGGGTAAAGTTGTTGGCGCAACTCCACGGAACCCCCCGGCAGGTCGCCACTACGGGACAAACAGACGACGAGAAAACCGCGGCGCGCCAACTCCAGAGCGATCGCGGCCCCGATGCCGCGGCTGGCGCCGGTAACCACGATTGTGCCTCGCACAGGAGTATGTGAGGAGCCGTCGGTCATGCCAAAAAGGGAGTCGAAAGGGAGTCGGAAGGAAAGGGGTCGAGAAGCGGGGTCGAGAAACCGATATGATATAGTTTTTTAACAGTAATTAGAAAAAATCCGCAAAACTCTTTTTTGCCTATGCCTTACGAAACAATAAAGTTGTCCTCGGACGAGGGAATCGCGTTCCTGCAACTCGATCGCCCGCAGAGGCTCAATGCCATGACCAAGGGCATGATCGAGGAGCTTGGGAACGCCCTGAGCGCTGTCGCTGCCGATTCCACGCTGCGGTGCCTCCTTATCTCTGGAAATGGCCGGGCGTTTTGCGCCGGCGCGGACCTGACGGGGGGCAACGAGTCTTCCCACCCCGTGGGCGCGCTCGGTGAAATATACAACCCGGTATTCCGCGCGCTCGCGGAATTCCCGGCGCCGGTCGTTTGCGCGGTCCATGGCGCTTGCGCCGGCGCCGGGGTGAGCCTCGCCATGAGTTGCGACATCGTGATCGCAGAAGAATCGGCCTATTTCCTGGAGGCGTTTGTCAATGCCGGTCTGGTTCCCGATACGGGCGCTTCGTGGTTGTTGCCGCGAGTGGTGGGACGCGCCAAGGCGGCAGGGATGCTGCTTTTAGGCAGTCGGGTGACGGCCGCGCAGGCCTCCGAGTGGGGGCTGATTTGGCAGACCGCCGAAGACGGCAAGCTCAGCGCAGCAGCCCTCCAGATCGCTCGGCAGCTTGCGGCCAGTTCGCCAGCGACTATTCGTGCCATCAAAACACTGTTGCGCGAATCGGCGCGCAACTCTTACGCCGAGCAACTGGATTTGGAAGCCCGGTTCCAGCACATTGCGGAACAAAGCGACGATCATCGGGAGGCGGCTGCCGCGTTCCTCGAAAAGCGGCCTCCCCGGTTTTCTTCTTGAATTAGACGGCGGCAGCGGCCGCAGTTGCCTGGGGGCTCGCTTCGCTCCTCACTCAGGCCGCGCGTAACCTTCTCTCCGGGCGCTTATTTCGCTCCGGTTTAGCTGCTTGGGCGGACGGCTGGGTGCCTTGCCTGGAGCGTCCATTTGTGCCGTCCATGAATATACGGAAGCAGTCATCGGCGATTTCCTCGACCGATTTTTTCTTCGGGTTGTACCATTCCGCCGCCCAGTTGAGAGCCCCTATCAGAAACATTCTGGCCACCGACAAATCAACGTCCCGGGCAATTTCGCCCGAACGCTGCGCCCCTTCCAGCAGTTCACGCCAGAATTCACCATATTGCTTTCTCACTTTCTTGTTTTTCTCCCGGACGTGTTCGGGGGCATGGGAGTAATTAATGATGTTTGCGGATGTGTAATCGCCATGTTCCAGCAGCGACTTGAGGTGGGCGAGGATCGCGGCGCGGATGCGCGCCACGTAAGGCGCTGTTGGTCCCAGCGCCGCAACCGCTTTCTTGGCCTCAAGCTCGCTCAACTCAATCCCTATCCGGAGCACCTCTTCAATCAGGCTGTCCTTGGACGGAAAATAGTAGTAGATGCTCGCAGCCTTGACGTCGACCTGCTTGGCCAGGTCATTCAGGCTGGTGAACGCCAGGCCTCTGGTGCGGAACCAGTGGGCCGCTACGTCAAGGATCCGCTGCCGGGTGATGTCGGATTTCTTCATGGACCGCTTAGCGACAAGGGGCTTGCCTGCGGCCCGTTTTCTATTTAACATTAGGTTGAAACCTCCCGTCCAGGATCAGGATTCCAGTGGCTGCAATTTCTTCTTCCATCTCGACCACCTCCGAAGAGTTCCGGCGGCGCGACGCTCATTTTAGGCGTCTTGTCGCGGAATTGCATCGAAAACGGCAGGCTGCGCGCGCCGGCGGCGAGCAAAAGGCCCGGGAGCGACATCAGCAGGCGGGTAAGCTTCTTCCGCGGGACCGGATCGACGCGGTGCTGGACCCCGGATCGCCTTTTTTTGAGATAGGGTCGCTGGCCGGCGATGGCATCTATGAGGACCTGCCGCCGGGAGCGGGCATCATAACCGGCATTGGTCTGGTGCAAAAGCGCCTTTGCATGCTCATTGCAAACGAGTCGACGGTTAAAGGTGGCACCTACTTCCGGCTCACCGCCAAAAAGCACGTGCGGGCGCAGCGCATTGCGTGGGAGCATCGGCTGCCAAATCTTACCCTGGTGGATTCCGGCGGAGCCTATCTACCCGAGCAGGCCGGTATCTTCCCGGACGCAGGGCAATACGGTTCAGTGTTCCACCAGATCGTCCGGCAATCCGCCGACCGGATTCCTCAACTCGCGGTCGTGCATGGCCCATGCACCGCCGGAGGAGCCTATGTCCCGGCTTTGTCCGATCAGACCATCATAGTGCGCAATCAGGGATACATGCACCTTGGAGGCCCGGAGATCACATTCGCAGCCACGGGCGAACGGGTGGATCGCGAGTCCCTTGGCGGCGGCGAGATGCATTCCCGTGTCAGCGGAGTGACGGATTATCTTGCCGATGACGATCGGCACGCTCTTGCCATTCTGAGGCAGCTCGTCGGCAGTCTCCCGCGGTCTCCCGGCTACATTCGCGCTCCTTCAAACGCCGCCGACCCCAAATATGATCCGGGGGAAATTTACGGCATTGTGAGCGACGAGCAGCGTATTCCGACGGACACGCGGGAAATCCTGGCGCGGCTTCTGGATGAAAGCCTCCTCGATGAATTCAAGCCTTTGTACGGTGAAACGCTCATATGCGGCTTTGCCCGCATCATGGGTTTCGAAGTAGGCATCATTGCAAATCGCGGTGTGCTGTTTTCAGAGAGCTCCATCAAGGCAGTGCATTTCATCGATCTTTGTTGCAAGCGGGACATTCCGCTAGTCTTCCTGGCCGACGTAACGGGCTACATGGTCGGACGCGAAGCCGAGCGCGGCGGCATTTCCAAGGCCGGCGCCAAGATGATCACGGCAATGTCTTCGGCGAACGTGCCGAAGTACAACGTCATCATCGGCAATTCCTACGGCGCCGGCTACATGGGCATGTGCAGCCGCCCGTTTGAGCCGCGATTGTGCTTTGGCTGGCCCAATGGGCGGGCGGCGCTGATGGGGCCTGAGCAGGCGGCAACGACGCTTGCCATGGTCCAGCGCCAGAAGCGCGAACGCAACAACGAGCAATGGTCCGAAGCCGAAGAGCAGGCTTTCCGGCGACCCATCATGGACGAATTCGCAAAATTCGCGGACATCTACAACTTTGCCGCAAACCTTTGGATCGATGACGTCATTGACCCCACCGAGACCCGCCAGGTCCTCGGCCTCGCGCTGGACCTGGCTGCCCGAGTGCCGACGCCGGAGACTCGTTTTGGCGTCCTGCGCATGTAATGACAATGATCACAAAGGTACTTATTGCCAACCGGGGCGAGATTGCGTGCAGGATCGCGCGAACCTGCCACGCCATCGGATTGCCGGTATCCACGGTCCATTCAGAAGCGGATCGCCGGTCCGTGCATGTCCGCATGATTGGGGAATCGGTCGAAATCGGGCCGGCCGCCGCTGCTGGCAGCTATCTGAATGTTGAAGCAATCATCAGGGCGGCGCAGATTACCGGGGCTGACGCGGTGCATCCAGGCATCGGATTTCTGTCCGAAGCACCGGAGTTCTGCGAGGCAGTGGAAGCAGCAGGGCTGATCTTCGTCGGTCCGCGGTCCGAGACTCTGCGCAGCTTCGGCGACAAAGCCGAGGCAAAAAAGGCCGCGATCAGAGCGGATGTCCCCGTTATCCAGGGAAGCGAGCACAGCTTCGCGGATGCCGCCGAAATCGAGGACTACCTGGGAACATTACGGTTGCCCGTCGTTCTCAAGGCCGTTGCCGGGGGCGGAGGCCGCGGCGTACGAATCCTGCGCAGCCTTGAGGGTGCCCGGGAGGCGATCGAGTCTGCCATGCGCGAAGCCCGCGCGTCTTTCGGTCGCGCCGATCTACTTGTGGAACGATTTATCGAACGCGCGCGCCACGTCGAGGTACAGATCGCCGGCGATGGCCGCGGCAACGTGATTCACCTGTTTGAGCGAGAATGCTCCCTGCAGCGGCGTTTCCAGAAGGTTTTGGAAGAAGCGCCGGCACATGGGCTCGATTCGAAGACGCGCAACGCCCTCATTTCACACGCGGTTCGGTTGGGAGCCAGCGTCGGCTATCGCAATTTGGGAACGATTGAATTTCTCGTCACGCCCGATGAACACTTTTTCCTTGAGTGCAACCCGCGCCTGCAGGTCGAGCACACGGTAACCGAGGAGGTCACCGGCGTGGACCTTGTCGAGTTGCAGCTGCATGTTGCCGAGCATGCGTCACTCCCCCTAAGCCAGGATGCGGTTTCCATCAAGGGCGCGGCCGTGCAGGCCAGAGTCAATGCGGAGCAACCGAACGCCGGCTTTATACCCTCAACCGGGCGGCTGCTGGCCTGCGATTTTCCGGGCAACGGAGTGCGCGTCGAAACCGGCGTCGAGAAGGATTCGGTGATTACACCGTATTACGACTCCATGCTGGCCAAGTTGATCGTCCATCGGCACGAACGAGCCGATGCCCTGGAATCCCTTAGGGGAGCGATTGAGCAAACAACTATCCTGGGGATTCAAACCAATCTCGATTTTCTCGCCAAGCTTTTGCGCGAGCCCGAGGTCCGGGCGGGAACCGCGGACAACCAGTTCATAGACCAGGAATTTTCCAAGAAATACCGGAGTTCGGCGCCATCCAAAGAATTGTTCGCTGCCGCAGCCCGGTTACTGATCGAAGAGCAGGAGGCGGCTTTTCCGGGTGTCTGGAGCTGCACGGGGAGTCTCTCGGGCTGGCGGCTGGGAGATGGAATAGACTTGCCGACCCATACTCCCGCCGTGTTGCTGACTTGCGAAGGGCAAGAGCGGCGGATAGCGTTCGGCCCCAAAAAAGACAAAGACGGCGGAATGCGGATATCCGTCGACGAAGAAACAGTAGAGGTCAAGGCAAGCCCCCTTGGCGACGGTCGGTTCGAGATCGGGGTTGGCCTTGTAAGCTGGACTGTGCGTGCCTCGCGAAGCCCGGAGTTCGTGGAAATTGCCGGCGCATTCGGCGTTTTTCGCTTCGACGTGGCGCCGTTTCTGGCGCTCCAGGCGCAGGGAACGGCCGTCAACGGACAAGTGCTCGCTCCAATGCTCGGGACGGTGACCAAGGTCAACGTGGCGGTCGGCGACCGGGTTGCGGCCAACGAGGTGGTTGTCGTGCTCGAGTCCATGAAAATGGAGTTGAATCTGGCGTCGCCATGCGACGGCATCGTAGTGGGGGTGTCCTGCAGTGTCGGTGCCACCATAGAACGTTATAGCCTGCTGGTTGAGATAGACGCCGGCGTACCCACTCCAGGAGAGAGCGATGAGCGATCTGCCAAAGTCAGCCATATTCCACGAAGAAGGCCCGCGAGAAGGCTTTCAAATTGAGAAACGGCTTTATTCCGTCGAAGAACGCGTCGCGCTGGTAGACGCGCTTTCCGCGGCTGGCCTTCCGCAAATTCAGGTCGGGTCATTCGTCAGCCCGAAGGCGGTGCCCACGATGGCCGATATCGCGCAAGTGTTCGGTGCGATAGCGCGCCGCCCGGGAACACGCTACACGGCGCTGTGGCTGAACGAGGCGGGCTATCGGAAGGCGGCGGCTACTCCTGGAGTTGATCTCGATGGCAAGATTCTCTTGTACACGACGGAAACGTTCAGCCGAAAGAACAACAATTGCACGGTGGCGGAAATGCGCGAGCGCCAGGCGCAATGGGTGTCACTCTACCAGGACAACGGAATTGCCTTTGAATCCGTCTATATTCTGACGGCGTTCGGATGCAACTTCGACGGCGACGTGCCGCTGGAAAGCGTGCTCAGGGAGGTCCGTTTCGTCATACAGCTCGCCAGGGAACGGCACATACCATTGCCCCGTATCATTCTCGCCGACACGGTGGGGTGGGCGAATCCGGAAGAGACAAGAAGGCGGGTCGGCGCCGTACGGGAGCTCGAACCCGAGGCGAAAATCGGCCTTCATTTGCACGACACGCGAGGCCTGGGGGCGGCCAACGTCTATGCGGCGCTTCAGATGGGCGTGGATCTGTTCGATACCTCGGTGGCCGGGCTGGGCGGGTGCCCATTCGCCAATCACGCGAACACGCATGGCGCCGGGAACGTATGCACCGAGGACATGGTTTTCATGTGCGAGGAATTGGGAGTCCGCACGGGAATCGATCTCGATGCACTGATAGAAGCGGCGCTTCTTGCGGAAAAGATCATTGGCCGGCCACTGTCCGGGAAGCTGATGCACGCCGGACGCCCCAAGCGCGGCGCAACGAGCCACAAATAAGGAGATGAGATGAGCGGTGCGACTGGAACGGAGGAAGAGCCGGTTCTCTTCGATGTCAGCGACGGCATTGCTACCGTCACCATCAATCGACCCAAGCAGCGTAACAGCCTGTCCATTGCCGTCGGCAACACTCTTTACAAGACCTGGGAGCGGATTGACCAACGGCCGGATATCCGCGCCGTGATTCTCACTTCCGCGGACTGTGGAACGTTCTGCGCCGGCCAGGACTTGAAGGAAGCGGCGCGGATGAAGGAGGAAACCGGCGAGGACATCCTGACGTTTTTCAAGGACCCATTCCATTTCCGGATGCGGCGCGTCAAGGTCCCCATCATCGCCGCAATGACCGGGCATCTTATGGCCGGCGGGATGCTCATGAGCCTCAATTGCGACATCCGTGTCGGGATCGCCGGTTCAAAAGTGGGCATAACAGAATCAAAAATCGGAAGGGGCTCGCCTTGGGGCATGCCTCTGGTCTGGATGCTGCCGCAGCCCTTGCTCATGGAAATGGTTCTTACGGCCCAGCTTTACCCCATAGAGCGCTTTCATGATCTGGGCTTCATCAATTACCTGGAGAAGACACCGGATGAAGTGCGCTCACGGGCAAGAGCCCTGGCCGAGATGATCCGCGACAACGCGCCGCTCTCGGTAGCCGCGGGGAAGCGCGCGATTTTAACGGCGATGAGCGTCGGATGCGACGCCGGGCTTGAAGCAGCCTGGCACATTTACCGAGACTGTTACGCCAGCGAGGACGCACAGGAGGGGCCGCGCGCCTTTGCTGAAAAGCGCGCCCCACGCTGGACCGGCCGCTGACGGGAGCCAGCGGTCTGCCGCGGCGGACTTCTGCCCGCACAAACACGACGCCTGGCGACGGGAACCGTTCAGAACGCATGACAATCCTGCGCGGTGGCAGGATCCAATTGCCTGCTGACGGCCGCGCCTGACCGAGAGGAAGAGATGGATTTCGACTACTCACCGCGAGTCAAGGAACTGCAGGCGCAGGTCCGCGATTTCATGGACCGCGAGGTGCTGCCGCAGAACACGCACTGGTTCCACGCCACCGAGCGCGGCGAATACCCCATGCCCATGCTGGACGGGCTCAAGGCCAAGGCCCGGGCGGCCGGGCTGTGGAACCTGTTCCTGCCGGCGCTGCGCGAGGACGAGCCCGGCACGCGCCTCAGCAACCTGGAGTACGCGCCGCTGGCCGAGATCATGGGCCGCATTCCCTGGGCGGCCGAAGTGTTCAACTGCAACGCGCCCGACACCGGCAACATGGAAATGCTGCACCTGTTCGCCACGCCCGAACAGCGCAAGCGCTGGCTCGACCCGCTGCTCGCGGGCGACATCCGCTCGGTGATTTCCATCACCGAGCCCGACACGGCCTCCTCCGACCCCACCAACCTGCAGACGCGCATCCAGCGCGACGGCGGCGAGTACGTCATCAACGGGCGCAAGTGGTTCCAGACCGGCGCGCTGCATCCCAACGCCAAGTTCTGCATCGTCATGGGCGTGTCCAATGCCGCGCCCGACGCCGATCCGCACCGCCGCCACTCCTTCATCATCGTGCCGCTGGACACGCCCGGCGTTAGGGTGGTGCGCAACATCCCCATCATGCAGCACCGCTCGCCCGAGGGGCACTGCGAAATCCGCTTCAAGGATGTGCGCGTGCCGGCCGCCAACATGGTGTCCGAAGAGGGCTCGGGCTTCGCGCTGGCGCAGGCGCGCCTGGGGCCGGGCCGCATCCACCATTGCATGCGCACCATCGGCCAATGCGAGCTGGCGCTGGAGCTCATGGCTGAGCGCGCGCTGTCGCGCAAGGCCTTCGGCAAGCACCTGTCCGACTATGCCACCGTGCAGGACTGGATCGCCGAGTCGCGCGTCGAGATCGACCAGGCGCGCCTGTTGGTGCTGCGCGCCGCCTGGCGGATGGACCGCGAGGGCAACAAGGCCGCCCGCGTCGACGTGTCGGCCATCAAGATCGTGGCGCCGCGGCTGCAGACCCGCGTGCTCGACCGCGCCATCCAGGTGTTCGGCGCCATGGGCCTGTCGTCGGACACGCCGCTGGCCTATTTCTGGACCTGGGGCCGCGCGTTGCGCTTCATCGACGGCCCGGATGAGGTGCACCTGCGCGTGGTGGCCCGCGACGAACTGGCCAAGGCCAAGGCCGCCCCCGGCCGGGGCCTGGCCTACTACACCCTGCCGGAACAATATGATTGAAGATTGCTCGTGGAACTGCGTCCACCGCTTCGTCAGGTCCGTCTGAAAACCGCATGCTGCGCGCCCATGCGCACATGCCCGCGAGCGGAAGCCAAAAGATCCGACATAACTCAGGTCACGGAATTTCCGCCATCGACCGCAACAATCTGTCCGGTGATGTAGCGCGATGCCTCCGAAGCAAGCAGCACGGCGAGTCCTTTGAGATCGTCGTCGTCCCCCAATCTCCCCAGCGGCGTGCGCGCGACCACGGCATCACGTACCTGATCGACCCTGCTCAGCATCATTCCAGCGGCGAAAGTGCCCGGGGCTATGGCATTGACGGTAATGTTGTGCTCGCCCCACTCGGACGCCAGCGCCCGGGTGAAGTTGACCAGTCCCGCTTTCGACGTGCTGTAGCCGATATACCGGAAATATCCCCCCCGCAGTCCGGCAATCGATGCGATGTTGATTATCTTTCCGTAACGCCTCGGTATCATGGATCGCCGGGCCACCTCCTGTGTCACGACGAAGGCCGCAGTGAGGTTCATGTCCATCAGCTTCTGCCACCCTTCGAGAGGGTATTCGACGGCGGGAGCGCTCCAGCTGGCGCCGGCGTTATTGACAAGAATGTCGACTTTTCCGTGGCGCTCCAGCACCTGTTGCACCATGGGGGGAATCAACTCCGGTTTCGATAGATCACATGGGAAGCTCGTCGCCTTGATGCCTAATTTGTCGAGATGCTCCAGAGCCTCCGCCAGCCCTTTCGTCTTCCGGGCAGTGATTGCCAGCGTAGCGCCCATCTCGCCCAACGCTTCGGCCATTTGCAGTCCGAGGCCGCGCGAACCACCGGTGATCAGCGCCACTCTTCCAGTCAGATCCAGCATGCTTTTCAGATTCATATTTCACCTCGCTTTTCGTTCAATGCGGTTCGGGGAAATCGGCACTCAGTGGAGAAGAAGCGGCCGCTCAGACAAGAAAAAGCTGCCGCTCAGGGAAGAAGAAGCGGCTATTGACAAGGGCGCAATTTTATATCTAACATTCATTAGAATACAACAACTTCGGGTTCAATTTTATTCCTGCCATGGGCGCTCCCGCATTCGAGGTCAATCCGCAACCGCGGCCCCGAGCGCTCCAGTAATCAATGCGGCAGCGACGAACTGCCAGGGACGAACACCTACCAAGGAGATTCAGCATGGGTACGACGCAAGGAACACCACTGGCGGGCGGTAAATGGGCTCCGCGGGTTGCCGTGATAGGGGCCGGCATGACAGGCGTGCTGGCGGCCATACGCCTGCTTCAGGAGGGCATCGGCGATATCAGCATTTTCGAAAAGGCTGATCACCTTGGCGGAACGTGGCGTGACAATACGTACCCTGGCCTCACCTGCGACGTACCTTCGCACCTGTACCGCTATTCTTTCGAGCCCAATCCGGACTGGACGCAACTTCAGGCCCCCGGCCCGGAAATCCTGGAGTACTTCGAGAGGGTCGCCGCAAAGTACGGGATAAAGGGCCGCATCCAGTTCGGCCAGGAGGTTGCGAGTTTGAGGTATCAGGCGCCGCAGTGGATGCTGGAAACGAAAAAAGGCGTCAAGGAAAAGTTCGACATTGTGCTGGCGGCAACCGGTTTCCTGCACCACCCGAAATATCCCGACATCAAGGGCCGTGAGGAGTTCGCGGGCCATTGCTTCCACAGCGCCCGGTGGGATCACAGCGTCGAGCTGAAAGGCAAGCGTATCGGCATCATCGGCGCCGGATCCACGGCTGTGCAGGTTCTAGGAGGAGTGGCGGGAATTGCGGCCCACGTCACGATGTTTCAGCGCACCGCGCAATGGATTTTCCCAATGCCAAATCCCGCCTACTCGGAGGAGGACAAGGAGAAATTTCGCCAAGCGCCGGAGGTGATGGAGCAGATGTATAAAAAGTATCACCGGCAGTTTACCGGGACGATTGGACAGGCCGTTATCGGGGACAAGGTCCAGGCGGACCTCATGGATGCCACATGCCGCGCGCACCTTGAAACAGTAAAAGACCCCGAACTGAGGGCAAAGCTGACGCCGGGATACAAATTAGGATGCAAGCGTCTGATTGTCAGCAACCGGTTTTACCAGGACATCCAGAGGCCGAACGTGGAGCTGGTGACCGAAGGAATTACCGCCATGGAGCGTGGAGGCGTGCGGACGGCAGATGGCCGCCTGCACGAGTTCGATGTCGTCGTCATGGCAACGGGCTTTGATTCGCATGCGTACACATCCCCCATCGTCGTCCAGGGCCGGGATGGGGTGGAGCTCGACAAAGTACTCAGGGAAGCGCCGGAATGCTATCGGGGCATGGCAGTACCCGGGTTTCCAAACCTGTTTCTGCTGGGCGGTGGCCCGTACAGCCCTGTCGGCAACTTCTCCGTGATTTCCGTATCGGAGGCGCAGATGGACTATCTGGCGCAGCTGATTTCGCATCTGGTAAAGCGGGGGGCGCGCACCGTAGCCGACGCGCGATGCCACCCGCGACTTCATCAATGCGGTCAAGAGCGAGATGCCGAAAACCGCCTGGGCCAGCGGCTGCAGCAGTTGGTATCTGGACAAGCAGGGCAATCCCATTGCATGGCCGTGGAGCTGGGAAAAATTTGCGGAGGAAATGCAGGCGCCCCAGCTTGCCGATTACCTGATCGCAAGCTAGAAAGCTTCTATCCAGGGAACGCAATGTCTGCCCGGGCACGCACACGCCGCGCCGGTCGGCGGTCCGCGCTTGTGCGTGACCAAACACTTCATCGGCTCATTTAACGAAGGAACCAACCTTGCCACTCAATCCACGCATTCGCAAAGGGCTCGACCGGGCGCGGGATCTCCCTGCCTGGAGCAGCCTGTCGCCGGCGCAAGCGCGCCTCGCGTTGGCTGCGCAGGTCTCCGCCTTCCGGATCACGGCCCCTCCCGTCGCTTCAGTGGACCGCGTGATCACAGTGGATGGGCGTGATATCCCCACGCGTCTCTACACCCCCCCGGGGGAGGGCCCATTTCCCTTGTTGGTCTACTTTCATGGCGGCGGCTTCGTGCTGGGCAGCATTGACACTCACGATACGACCTGCCGCTTCCTGTGCGCCGGAGCGGCGGCCATGGTCATGTCGGTCGGATACCGTCTGGCGCCGGAACACAGGTTTCCGGCCGGTTTGCAGGACTGCATGGCGGCGCTCCAATGGTCAGCCGCGCATGCCGAAGAACTGGGCGTGGATCCTGGCCGGATGGCCGTTGGAGGCGACAGCGGCGGCGGCAACCTGGCGGCGGTGACGGCGATGTGTGCGCGCGACGCGGGAGGCCCCCCGTTGCGTGCCCAACTGCTCATTTATCCGGTCACGGACCACGTCAACCTGGAAAGAAGCTCTTACGTCGAGTGCGCCGAAGGCTTCGGCCTGACGCGCGCGGATATGGAGTGGTTCTGGGCCCATTACTTGGGCGATGATTCGCAAACCGATAACCCTCTGGTGGCTCCGCTCAAGGCCAAGGACCTTTCGGGCCTGCCTCCCGCATTCATTGTGACGGCCGAATACGACGTGCTCCGTGACGAAGGCGAGTCCTTTGCAGAAAAGCTGAGCGCGGCCGGCACACCTACCCGGCTTGTGCGGTGCCAGGGCATGAATCATGGCTTTTGGATACTGGCCAGCATCCTCGACGAGGCAACCGAGTCGGTTCAGCAGGCGTGCGCCTGGCTGCGCGAGCGTCTCAGTAAGACAAATTCGTAGAGACTTTGCGGCTGGGGGTTGGCGAACCAGCCGACTTGGGACGAGGTTACCGGCCGAGGCTACCCGAATAGTGATCTGCCGACCTGGGCAGGCAGGTCGGGCCGGCGCGTTTGCCGAATGTGAGTTGCGTCTTACGCCCTTTTTAACGGCCGCTCGGCTCTATGGACATATTTGGAAGGCCATGATGATCAAATACCTTGATCCCGCAGGGGAGCTTGCTTCTCCCCCGATTGCTTACGAGCTTAGACTTGACGTCGCTGCGCGCCCGCTCACTCTTGCGCTGATCGCCAATACGTTTCCGGATGCGACGAGCTTCATGGACTGTCTTGAACAGTCGGTCTTGCGGGAGCTGCCGGGAACGAACATTCGGCGCTTCCAGAAGTCCTCTGTCGATCCCATAGCCCCTCAGTTGCTTGCGGAATTGACACGGAGCTGTGATGCCGCCGTTACGGCCTGGGGGCATTGAGGCTCCTGCACATCCGGCACCGTGCGTGACGGGGTTCTTGCTGCAAAGGCTGGCCTGCCAGCGGTGGTGATTGTCACCGAAATGTTCAAGCAACAAAGTGAATTCATAGCTCGCTCGGTCGGCATGCCTGGAATTCCCAGGGCAATCATTCCGCACCCTTGCTCGGGGACGGGTATTGACAATCTGCGGCGGGAAGCGGATTCGCTGGCTCCGAAAGTCATTTCGCTTCTGAAGGGAACGAGCTCATGAAGGCTCGTCTGATCGAGGCCGATGATGAGTACGCCGCAGTCGAACAGTTGCATGCGAATGGCTTGACCGACGGGCTGCCGGTTGTCACCCCTACGCTGGAACGGGTTCAGCAAATGATCCTCGCCTCCGGAATGGACGGGGACCAACTGCTAGGCGAAGTTTGTTCTTTGAACGATGCAGCGACCATCGAGAAAGTAGCCATCAACGCCGTCATGGCGGGATGCCTTCCGGATTATTTTCCCGTGGTTGTTGCGGCCATCCGTGCTGCTTGCCAGCCCATGTTCGATCTCAGCGCCCAGCAGACGACCACTCATTCTCTTACTCCAATCGTGATCGTCAATGGCCCGGCGCGTGAAGCGTGCGGTATCGCCTCCGGAGTGGGCGCTTTGGGGTCTGGATTCCGGGCAAACGCGGCCATCGGGAGGGCACTCCGTCTGGTGATGACCAACATCGGAGGGGCCAGACCGGCAGTTTCCGACATGGCAGTTCTCGGTCAAGCGGGGAAATTCGCCGCCTGCTTCGCGGAAGCGGAAGAGCAGAGTCCCTATGTTCCCCTTTCGGTTTCGCGCGGGTTTGAGCCTGGCGCCAGCGTTGTCACATTGGTCTCAGTGGACGCCCCGCACTCCATAATCGCGTCGCCCGACGGCGACGATCCAGAGGCGGCAGAGCGAATTGTGAGGGTCATAGCGCATTCAATTGCGAACGCGGGCGCGAACAATACTTACGGTGGCCACGGCTCCCCATTGGTCATCCTCAATCCGAACCACGCCAGGATCGTGGCGAAGCGTTATGGCACTCGTGACGCCCTGGCTGAGCGTTTGTGCCAGGTTGCGGTGACACCCCGGCATGTACTCACTCAATATGCTTTTCCATGGCTTGAACCCGGAGATGCGGATGACCTTGTCCCTGCCATTGGTTCGCCGGAAAACCTTATTATCGCGGTTGCCGGAGGTGAGGGAGTGTATTCAGCCGTAGCGAATTCCTGGGGTGGGGGAGAGCACGGCGTCCGTCCCGTGTCGCAAGAAATACAGTTGGATCAATTCTGCGAATTGCCCGGCAATCGATGACTCACATGTCGGCGAGGCGGCATCATCGACTTCGGGCAAAACAAGACCTATTCCGGCTTGAGGTTGCTCTGAGAAATCGCTTTTGAAAAGACCTGATAGTCCTTGACCATTCGCGCCGCCATTTCCTCCGCGCTAAGCCACACGGGCTCTCCTACGGATGCCGCATCCAGCTTTTCAATGATGACTGGCTTTGACATGGATGTTTTCAGCTCTTCGGCGAGGCGGCTGCTGACGAATTTCGGCAGACTGCCCGGTCCCGCGAGGCCTCCCCAACTTGTCGTAGCCAGGTCGGGGTATCCGGCCTCTCGCATGGTCTGAGTGTCCGGATAGTTCTTCGGGCGACGGCTGCCGGTTACGCCGACGGCGCGAATTTTTCCTTCCTTGATCAGGGCTTTATCATTTTGAAAGCCGCTGAAGAGTATCCCGATCCGGCCGGCAACGAGATCGACTGAGGCCGGAGCCACACCCTTATAGGAGACGTGGGTCCATTCCCCCCCAACTTTCATCGCCATGCGCAGGCCCAACAAGTGGCCGGTACTTCCATATCCGCTGGTCGAATAAAAGAGCTTGCCTGGATGTTCCTTGATGATCGCCATGAGATCCGTGAGATTCCTGACCTCGGCCAGAAAGGGGACGTTCGGATTGATCAAAATGGGAAAACTTGAATCCCACATGGTTCCCAGCGGCGTAAAGTCCTTGGAGAGGTCATACGTCTTGCCGGAGACAAGGCCGGAGACAATGGAGGGCAGGACGAACACCGAGAGCGTATAGCCATCGGCAGGCGAGTCTTTGAGAGCGTCCATCGCGATGACCCCGCCCGCCCCGGGCCGATTTTCGACGACGATGGGCTGGCCGAGCCGGTCGGAAATGTCGTTGGATATGAGGCGGGCGCCGATGTCGGTGGGCCCACCGGCACCAAAGCCGACCAGCATCCGTATTGCTTTGTTCGGGTAGGTCTGGCCAAAACCATTACCCGACACCATCATGATGACGAGGAGGGTGATGCAGTGAATCAACCTTGAATTGGCTACGGATCCATTGGTCATAGGGGCGCCTCCTTATGGTTCGTCATGCTGCCGATCGCGGTCGCATTCGGGGTGCTTGCTCAATTCCTGCGGCCGTTTAAAAACTGTCTTTCGCCAAGCAGGAGCGCGGCGCATTCTATCGAATATACACTAGAAAAAGTTGGGTGGCAGGTTCTCGCAAGCTGTCGTCTTCCAGTGGGCGAGAGTTCCCGTGGCCAGTCCCGCTCCAGAACGAGCGGCGTCCGAACCCGTCAGACGTTGTGCTAAACAGGAATTGAATACACGCGCGAGGCGTTCCCGCTGAGAATTTTAAATCGGGACTCTTTGTCGAAGTCCTCCAGTGTTTTGGCGCCGCGTTCAAGGGGATTGGGATACAAGCAGGTGGGGTGAGGGAAATCAGTCTCGAACATGACATTGTCGACGCCGACCTTTTTGACCATGTGATTGAGATCACGCTGTTCAAACCAAAAGCAGGCGTAGAAATTCCGCTTGAAGTAATCCGACGGCTTCATGGCAAGAGGATTCCTGGTGCTTAATTCCGAGTATTGATAGTCAAGGGTTTCCAGGGTAAACGGGATCCATCCAAGGCCGCTTTCCACGGACACAAACTTGAGATCGGGATAGCGGTCGCATATTCCGCTCATAATCAGATTGGCCAGCACGCGGCTGTTGTTCGTGAACATCAGCATGGACCCAACAATCATCACCCGCTCGCGCTTGAGGGATGGCCAGAAGTGTTCCCCGACCCAATTGACTACTTCCTCGCTGGCGCCGATGTGAAAGTTCACGGGCATATTCAACTCCGAGCAGACCGCCCACAGTGGATCCCAGTATAGATCTCCGAGGTCGGGCAGCGGGCGCCCCTCCGGGTTCAGGCGTCCCTGGGGATCGGAGTTGATGTTGATGCCGCGAAGTCCCATCTTATTCGCCCGCTGTGTCTCCTTCACCGATAGGTCGACATCCCACCACGGGAGCAGTGCCATCGGAAAAATGCGATTCCCGGATTCCTCCTGCATCTCGCCCACGGCATCGTTGTAAATCTGCGTTGCGGCGAGGCGAAGCGCGGGGTCGACTTCCGCGGCCTTTTGACCCCCGAATCCCAGCGTGTTCGGGTACACAACCTGAGCCCAGATGCCCGCCTGATCCATGACCTCCAGCCGGGCCCGGACATCATAGGAACCTTCGTGGCATTCCTCAATTTGCCATTTTTGATATCCCAGGCCCGCAGGTTTGCTTCCATCGCGGCGGATCGCGCTATGGGGCATGGCGCCGTTGCCGATCGACTTGTCGCCGTCGATCACCCAGGCCCTTTGTCCGTTTGCCAAGGTTTTTACCTGCGGAACACGATCGCGCAAACTCGGCGTGGCCCGCTTGGTCCATAGATCGTGCGGCTCGGTCAGGTGGGTATCGACGTCGATGACTTTGATTCCCGCGAGCATCTTTTTCGTGTCTGCTGCGCTCATGCTTTCCATGTTGCAAGCTCCTGTCCCGCTATTGGCTTCAGCGTTAAGGGTCGCCAAAGCGCCATGAAGTACTGGAATTCGATGCCGTGCCCCTGTCTGAACATGGTTCGGGCGGGCCTTGAATTCACGATTTCGATCGAGTGCGCCGCAGCAGCTTCCCGGCCAGGTTGCCCGTATGCTCGCCATCCTTGAGGAAGACTTTGCCCCCCACGATGGTCGCGCGAATGCCGATGGATTTTTGAACTATCCGCTTCGCGCCAGCCGGGAGATCCGCGGCGATCGCGGGCATGGTGCAATTTAGCGCGGCGGGATCGAATACGTTGATGTCGGCTGCCATTCCTTCGCGGATCAGTCCACGGTCGGAAAGATTCCAGGCCCGGGCAGGCGCAAAGGTGAGCATGCGGACCGCTTCCTCCAGGCTGAAAGTTTGGCGCTCGCGCACCCAGTAGGCGAGGAGATGCGTTTGTATGGAGAAATCGAAAATCTGCGACACGTGCGCTCCCGCATCTGAAAATGTCATGACACCCCGGGGGTATTTCATGAGTTCCACCAGCTCTCGTTCGTCGTAGTAACGCAATGGCTGAATAAAAAATTGCTCGAAATTCGAACGGACGGACACATCTATCAGGTACTCGACCGGGTCCATGTTCCGTTCGCGGGCTGCTTCAAGGACTGTCCGGTGGGGAGGCAGGGGTTTTTCCAGAACACACATGAGGTTGTAGTCGGGCTTGCGAGCCTCGGTTCCAACGGCACGGCCATAGTTCCCATTGTGAGCGGCGGCGACCAACCGTTTTCTTATCTCCGGGTCGCTGAGAAGCATGCGCTGTTCCTCCAACGGTTTGGAACGCACCTCCGCCCATTCGGGAAGCGAGTCGTAAGGAAGCCTGGTCTTGAACGTGAGCAGAACCGAGATTCCCCGGCTATGCGAAAGGCCGAAGGGACGGGCGCCGGATTGGGCCCACTGGTCCATGCGCTGCATCAGTTCTCGACTGAAGGAACCGGCGATCAGGGGAATACCCGCCGGAACTCCACTGGATACAAGCAGGTTCCCCAGCCGTTCGTAGTATTCGTCGCGAACCTGGGCATCCGGCGACATGGACGCAGGTTCATTGACCAACTGGAACATTCCGCCTTGAGCACCGACCGTTCCCACCAATTGTTGCAGTTCGTTCCAGTCCGCAAGTCGCGACGCAACAGGCCGGTTATCCGACGTCTGATGCGCGGGAGTGCGCGACGTCGTGAACCCGAAGGCGCCGGCCTGCAATGCCTGCTTCAGTTCGGCATCCATGCGACGGATGTCTTCCTCCGTCGCCGTCTGCTCGAAGGCGCGTTCACCCATCGCCCACGTGCGCAGCGCGGAGTGTCCCACATTGGCGACATAGTTGATTCCTTTCGGGAGCGCATCCACGGCATCGAGATAGCCGGCAAACGACGTCCACGACCAGTTGATTCCGGCGCGCAGTGCGTCAGGCGACATGTCCTCCGCACGCTCGAGATTGCGAACCACCAACTCCCGTTGATCGGCATTGACCGGGGCGATCGTAAAGCCGCAGTGGCCCATGACGACGGTGGTGATGCCATGAAAGCAAGAGCAACTGCCGAGGGGATCCCAGAAGACTTGCGCATCCATGTGAGTGTGGCCGTCGATGAATCCAGGGGTCACGACGTGCCCTTCGGCATCGATCTCCTCGCGTCCGCGGTCGTTGATCCGGCCGATCGACGCAATTCGCCCCTGTATGATTCCCAAATCCGCCCGATACGCGGGAAACCCGCTTCCGTCGATGATGGAACCGTTGCGAATCACGATGTCGTACATTTCAATCTCCTCCAAGGGCTTGAATATTGGGCGAGTGCCATGGATTCAAGAATTCAATAGGTTCTTCACTTCGCGTTCAACCACGGTGCCTTTGAAAAAATCCGGGTTGTGGCTGGTCCAGAACCGCGCCGCGTTCTCGAACGAAAATTCGCGGAATTCATTTTCGTCCAGGACGCCATGCTCTACTTGCTCGTAAGCCTCGGCCAGCACCCCGTTCATGTCCAGAACGTCAAAATGTCCGATGTCCGAACCCAGCAGCATGGAGAGCTTGGCCTGACAGGCGTTCACACGTCGATTGAATGCCGTTCCGACCAGAGGATCCTCTCCCTCGGATCCGAAGTAAAAGGAATTTACGAACTGGTCGCGGATCTGCTCAACCCGTTGAATGCCGGCGTGCCGGAAGTCATCGCGCTTGTCGGGGGGCGGGGCGCTGCCAAACAGCCGTCCCGTTTCCAAAGCGGCGCCGTTGACAACGGTCCTCATCGTGGGGGTGCCGAACGCCTTCATTAGCGCTTTGAGTTGGTCTCGGTCCAGATTGTCGGGATCCAGGTATTGCAGTGCATCGGGATTTCGGGTTTTCCAGTGCCGGACCAGATCGTTGTACAGGTTTACAGCCCAGCCCGCACCACCCTCCATGAAGGCGATCCGCAACTTCGGGAATCTTTTGGGTACCCCACCTAAAAAGAACGCCTTGCACAGCGCCTCCGCGCCCGCGGCGAAATGTCCAATATGATTATAGGTAAAGCTGGAGCGCTGGGAGCGATAACCGAAATACATGGTTGACGTGTGGAACGTGCCGGCAAGGCCCAGTTCCTGCAATTTCGACCAGACAGGGTCATAGTCGTAATCGCTGTCCAGCGCCAGGGCGTCCCAATACCGGCCTTGCGCACCGGCCATCGGGCGTGACACCAAGCCGGCGAAGCAAACGGCTTTGAATCCCAGCGAGTGAACATATTCGAGCTCGGCGATTGCCTCCGTGGGCGTATGATTGGGAATGATGGCGACCGGCGTGAGGCGGTCGGTGTATCCTCGAAACATGTCCCAGGCATAGTCGTTGTGAGCCCGGGCGCCGGCCCGGCGCAGCTCGTCATCTTCCAAGTGGCCTACCTGCGTCAGCGACGGTGACGTCGGAAACACCACCGCGAAGTCCAGTCCGAAGTCGCTGAGCCGTTTGTACAACAGCTCGGATATCATCACCGCCGCCCGGTCCGCGGTCGGCTTTGTCGGCATGCCCCACCACCCCAGCCCAGGCAATCGGGCTGCACTCCGACCCTCCCAATCAAGATCCTCCCCAGTCAGCGTGGAAGCACTGGATTGCGCCTTCCAGAATCGCTTGACTCCATCTTCTCCCACGATCTTGCGCAGGAATTCACTGAATACAGGTGGGAACTCGATCCAGTGGCCATCCGAATCGATGACAGGATGGCCAAGGCGTGCGCGAACGTCGGCTGATGTTGTCAATTTCCGCTTCCGATAGGTTCGAAATTCTCGTTGGAAAAATGCCACGGCAGGCTGCCAACTCGGGCGGGGTTGCGGGCAGAAACCTACTGAATGTACACTAGAAAAAGCTCTTTGTTTAGCTGCTTCCGCGGACCATTGGGCGTATGCGGTCGACCGGGATGGCGTTGTTGGGGAGACGTATTCCGCAGGCCAAGCCTTGAATGGGGGAACGTATGGGAGCCGTCAACGATGACCTGCTTGATGACCACGGGTTGGCCATCGCTTTGTGGGGCTGCGGGCTTACGATGATGAATTTTTCCGTCTCTGACGACGAACGGCGTAAGTTCGTCGGTGCGTTCGTCAGCTATTGACGTCCGCTGGTGGACTGGCTCGAATCTGACCGGCGCGGCAGGATTTTCGTCGCGCTGATATGCGGGATCGTCGCCCTGCCGCTGCTCGGAGTTTCTCTGACCCTTGCCTCGTTGCCGAGCCTGCGAGACGCGTTCGCGGCACCGGTGGAACGCGTGCAGTGGACGGTCAGCGCCTACTATCTGTGTCTTGCCGCGATGCAGCTCCCGTACGGCGTCTTGTCCGACCGCTACGGCCGCCGCCCGCTGCTCATCGCGGCATCAGCGCTTTACGGCTTGGCCGGGGCCGCCTGCGCATTCGTGTCGAGCCTCGAGGCGCTGATCGGGTTCAGGGCGTTGCAGGGGCTCGGCGCTGCCGGCTGCATGGTCCTGGCAAGAGCGGTCGTGGGCGACGCGTTCAGCGGAGAGCGCGGCCTGCGCATGATGACGATCGTCCTGTCGGGGCCGGGGGTCGTGGCGCTCATAGGCCCGGCGGCTGGCGGCTGGCTTTCCGCTGCCATCGGCTGGCGCGGGGTCTTTGCGACGCTCGGCGGCGTCGGGCTGTCGATCGCCGCCGCGGCGGTCGCTGTCCTTCCCGAGACGCGGCCCGCGCGGGCTGAGCGCGGTGGACGTACGGGCGAGACCGTGCGCGGTTGCGCGGCCTTTTTCGGCACTCCGGCGGCGCTGGTGCCGGCCTTGATCATGGCGTTCTGCCAAGCGGGCATCTACGCCTACAGCTCCCTTTCGGCCTTCATATTCATCGAATTCTTCGGGGTGGCGCAGCAGCACTACGGCTGGCTCCTGGCCATGACGGGCAGCGCGGTGCTGTGTGGTACCTGGGCCGCCACTCTGCTTCCGTCGCTCCGGCGCCAGCGCGCGTTCCGCATGGTTGCGCCGTGCGCCATCGTGGCGGCGATCGCACTGCTCGGCGCCACGATGAGCCCGATGCCCGGCGTCAAGGGCCTGGTCGCGGTCATGGCGCCGCTCGTGGCCTATGCCTTCTGCACCGCTTTCTTCACGCCGGCGGCCGGCCTCGCTTCGGTCCGGGCCGTGCCTCAGGCGGGCATCGCCTCGGCAATCACCGGGACGCTGCAGATTGCCCTGGGAGCCGCGTTCGTCTGGCTCGGCGGCCGGCTGTACGACGGTACCCCTTCGGCGCTCGGCATATGCATCGCCATTGCGGCGGCGATCTGGACGAGTCTGTATCTTTCGCTCGGGAGGCGCTGGCTCGCATGAATGATTCTCATCATCAAGAGGCGTCGAGGCGAGCATCTTGGGCAGGCGTTCGAGCCGCGTTTCATCGGTTCGCCGCCTTGCCATGGGGTGGTTGCCGCAGTATTATCGAACGTTCATTAGAAAAGACGAAAGCAAACATGATTCCCGGCTCGTGTGTCAACTCCCGCGTGGTTGTCTCCTGATGCCTCCGATCCGGATTTTCGGCAAGCCGGCCTCGCGCACCTTCCGCGTGATCTGGTGCGCCGAGGAGCTCGGGCTTGATTACGAAATCGTGCCGATACAGTCCGCGGACGGCAGTATGAAGTCCCCCGGATATCTCGCGGTGAATCCCAACGGCAAGATTCCGGCGCTCGCCGACGGCGACGTGGTGATGTTCGAATCGATCGCGATCAATTGCTACCTCGCCAAGCGTTATGGCACCGGCGGGCTGTGGCCGGCAACGCCCGCGGAGGATGCGCTTGGCCTGCAGTGGAGCTTCTGGGCGGTCGCCGAACTGGAGGGGCCGTTCATTACCATCCTCATGAACCGAGGTTATCTGCCGAGGGACCAGCGCGACCGCGCCGCGGCACAGGCAGCCGAAATGGCCCTGCAACCGGGGTTGGCCGTGCTTGATGCCGCGCTGGCCCGCACGGGGCACCTGATCGGCGACAAGTTCACGATCGCCGATCTCAATGTGGCGGCGGTATTATCCTGGGCGACCAATATTGGCCGGCTCGAGCTCGGACCGTTTCCGAACCTCGTGCGCTGGCTGCGCGCCTGCTATGCGAGGCCCGCGGCGGTGCGCGTCAATCCGCTGCCATAGCAAAGTCTTCAGCGAACTCGCTGCGCTCCCGCCGCGGCGGAACGATTCTCGCGGTCGCGTCGGCATGCGCGCATGATCTTCACAAGGCGGCGCACCGGTGCGGGCTGCCCTCATGCTGTTCCGAAAAGTTGACTGAATTCCTGTGATTTCCTGGCTGTTTGCGTTGTGACAAACGCAAAAAAGCGCAGAAAATCTATATAACACAAGTTAGAAAAACGGCGTAAAATCGCTGTCGCATTATTGAAGCAAGATGAGCGGTGAGTCAGGAAACGATGAGGGACAGCCCGCGATGCCGCGGCGAAGGCCCGGCCCCGGGTTTTTCGAGCCAGCAGACCGGCCGGGAATATGTTTCCATGGAACCGCATGCTTGGGGCGGGGAAGGGTGGTCGAGCGCGCTGCACGCGCCGTCGCCCTGCCGGCAGGCAGATCCATATGCCGCGGTGCAGTGTATGCAAACCTAGGAGAGAGACATGGATGCAGTGACAGACGTGAAGATCATCGACACCGACTCGCATGTCGTGGAACCGGCCGACTTGTGGACGTCGCGCATATCGACGCAGAAATGGGGCGACAAGGTCCTCCACGTAAAATGGGACGAGCGCAAGAAGGTCGATTTTTGGTACATCGGCGACCGCCCGGTTTTCTCCGCCTGGGGCACGGCGAACTGGGGCTGGCGGGGCGGGAATATATCCATCGTGCCGCGGTTCGAGGACATGCACCGCGGCACGTGGGATCTTCCCGCCAGACTCAAGGAGATGGATGCGAGCGGCGTTCGCGCTGCGGTGCTGTATCCCAACCTCGGCGCGGTTCTGATGAGCATGTACAAGAAGATGGGGGCGCCCGAACTGATGCTCGAGTCGGTGCAGGCCTACAACGACTGGTTGATCGACTGGATATCCCCTGCGCCGCAGCGATTCATCCCCATGGCCGTGCTGCCGCTTTGGAGCGTGGAAGACACGGTCGCGGAGATTCAGCGGGCCGCGAAGATCGGCCACAAGGGATTGGTCATGTCCTGCGCCCCGCAAGAGCACGGCTGGCCTTACCTCAGTGACCGCATCTGGGATCCTGTGTGGGCGGCGGCTCGGGATTCCGGCCTGCCCATAAGCTTCCATTCGGGGGGCGGGGACGTCGCGGACGATTTCCTGAATCCGGTCCGCTTCAAGCTGGACGGACTCGAGGCCAACTACATACGTACGGCGGCCGTCTCATTCCTCAAGAACGGCGTCCAGATGTGCGACCTGCTGATGAGCGGCGTGCCGGCACGTTATCCGGAGTTGAGGTTCGCCATCGTGGAGAGCGGGGTTGGACACCTGCCGTTCGCCCTGGAAACGCTGGACTATCACTTCAAGGTGGCGCGGCTCGACAAGGTGCGGCCTGAGTTTAAAAAGCTTCCGAGTGAGTATTTCCGCGATCAGATTTTCGTCAACTACTGGTTTGAAAAGTTCGAACCTCTTTACCTCGAGCGCCTCGGGGTGGATAACATCATGTTCGAGACGGATTTCCCGCACACGACGTGCCTGCACGGCGAGCAGGTACGGGCGGCAATCAACAACGGTTTGAGCGACCAGCCGATCGAGACGCAGGAGAAGATCCTGTGGCGCAACGCCGCGCGGCTGTACCGGGTGCCCGTGTAGGGATCCCGCGGGCGCTCGACGCGGGAGTCGAGAAGAGCGGATGGCGAGCCGTCGCGCCGGCAGGTTCCGGCGCTGCCATCCGCATCGGCGCTGCTGTCGGCACTGCGCTGGTTCGCGCAATGCGCAAAGCTTCGACGCTTCGGGCAGGTCCGACGCATTAGTTTTTCCCATGCCGCCCTGCAATCGCGAGCGTAATCCTCCAATCGCGCGCGCGAGTCCGCTGAAGCCCGGACCGATCCTATAGCGGCCCGCGTCCGAACATCGGTGTAGAAGAGGATTTTGCCCTCGAACAGCGACAGTTGCGCCGAGACGCACCGATGCGAGGGGCAATTGGCCCCCGAGCAGCCAGCAATGCCCAGGAGACACTGTTGACGACTACCCGAGCCCCCTACAGCACCCTGGCCGTCCGGTTCGAGGACGGTGCGGACCATCTCACCTTGAATCGCCCGGAGCAGCTCAATGCGATCAACTCGGTGATGCTCGATGAACTGAGAATGTACTTTTCGGGTCTTCGGGACGACGACAGAGTCAGGGTCGTCGTGCTCCGCGGAGCCGGGCGCCATTTTTGCGCCGGGCTGGATCTAAAGGACCCTGCCAACCTTCCGGGAACCGTGCCGGCTACCATGAATCTCCAACGGCGGCTTTCGGAACTGGTTGTTCTCATGCGCCGGTGCCCGCAGCCGATAGTCGCTTTGATCAACGGTGCAGCATCGGGTGGGGGATTCGCGCTCGCCCTTGCGGCGGATATTCGGTTTGCCGCGGACGACGCGCGCATGAATGTCGCCATGGCGAGGATCGGCCTGACAGGGTGCGACCTCGGCATAAGCTACCACCTGCCTCGGGCGGTGGGCGTGTCGAACGCGGCCGAGTTGATGATGGGAGGGCGCTTCGTCGATGCGCAACGCGCGCTGCGCATCGGGCTTGTTTCAGACGTCGTGACGCGCGATGGCCTCGATCAGGTTGCGTCTCTCATGCTTTCCGACATGCTGCAGATGTCTCCACTCGGGCTCCGGCTTACCAAGGATGCGCTGAACATGTCCCAGGACGCCGGGAGCCTGGAGGCGGCGATCGCCATGGAAGATCGCCAGCAGGCGCTATGTATCGGCGCCTATATGAAAGAAGGTGTGGCCTCGTTCCTGGAGAAGAGGCCACCCGATTACACGGACGCAAACCTGCAAGCTTGACCGAAAAGCGATCACAAACCCGTTGGCGGGTGGCGCGCCGGCCGTATCAAGAAATTCAATCGCTGCCACGCTGTTCCCGCATCGCAAGTTCTCTCAGACTCGCGCATGACCGGCATATTTGGAGCAAGTAAACGATGAAACTTGGAATCAGCGTCGGCTATGGCGGCGCAGAAATGACTCTTCCCATCAAGCGAGTACAGCGCGCTGAGGAATTGGGGTTCGACTCGGTTTGGACGTCCGAAACGTATGGTCCGGACGCGATTACGCCGCTGGCCTACATCGCCGCATTGACAAAGAGGATCCGACTCGGCACCAGCGTGGCCCAGATCGCGGCCCGCACTCCCGCCAATCTCGCCATGTGCGCGCAGACCATTGATGCAATGGCGGGCGGAAATCGAATGATCGTGGGGCTGGGCGTCTCGGGTCCGCAAATCGTCGAGGGCTGGTACGGCCAGCCCTGGGGCAAGCCGAATGCCCGCATTCGGGACTATGTGACGATCATGAAGAAGATTTTCAGGCGCGAGGGGCCGGTGAGCCATGACGGCCAGGAGATCTCGCTGCCTTACAAGGGACCCGGTTCAAGCGGACTGGGAAAACCGCTGAAGAGCATCCTGCACGGCAACCCGAACATACCGATTTTCCTCGGGACCAGCACTCCAGCGAACATCCGCATGACCGCGGAGATCGCGGATGGCTGGAGCACCATGCACCTGGGGCCAACAAGTCTGAAGCAGTACCTGCCCATCATTAATGAAGGCCTGGCAAAGCGCACCGACGGAAAAACGCTCAAGAACTTCGAGATCAAAGCCGGATTGGCGGTGCACCTGAACAACAACGTCAAGGAGGCTCTTGACGCCGTCAAACCCATGATCGCGCTGTATGCGGGCGGCATGGGGGCCAAAGGCAAGAACTTCCATAAGGACGCGATGGTCGCCCGTGGTTTTGGCGACGCGGCGGCGCGAATACAGGAGTTGTACCTCGCGGGGCGCAAGGAGGAAGCCGCCGCCACGGTGCCGGACGAATACGTCGACGACGAGGCTCTGGTCGGTCCGCCCGCGCGGATCAGGGAGCGATGGAAGCCGTGGCTCGATTCGGGGATGACCATGATGACCTTCCTGCTGCCGGACGATGAGGCGCTCGAGATTTTGGGCGAGTTCGTGCAGAAGTAAGCCACGCTTGCCGTGGCCCGCGATCCACCCAGTGATCGTGCGATGGCTTCGCGCCCCGCTTGAAGGAAGCGATTGATCGGAAGACCTCGACCTGTTGTACGAGACACAGGGGACAGCCGTGAAGGTGTTCACCTGGCACTTGGTGTCGCGCCAGTCGGCGTATTTGGCGGCTTTCTCCGGTGTGCGTTCCATTAACTGGATGGACAATGTTGCGTGCCCCTGCCGAAGAAATACATATGAAACCAATCATCGATATGCCGGTCCTGGACACGGATACGCACATTGTTGAGCCAGCCGACCTGTGGACCTCCCGTATTTCCACCAGGAAATGGGGCGACAAGGTCCTGCACGTCAAGTGGGACCCCAGGAAGAAGCTTGATTACTGGTTCATTGGCGACAAGGCCGTATTTTCCGCATGGGGCTGCGCCAATTGGGGGTGGAAAGGCGGCCCGATGTCGATCCCACCCAAGTTCGAGGACACGCAGCCCGCCTGTTGGGACGCAAATGCAAGATTGCGTGAGATGGACGCCTGCGGAATACGGGCGGCCGTTCTATACCCCAACCTCGGCGCGGTGTTGATGGGCATGTACGCCAAAATGGGCATTCCCGAACTGATGCTGGCGTCGGTGCAGGCTTACAACGACTGGTTGATAGATTGGATATCTGTCGCGCCAAATCGATTTGTTCCAACCGCTTGCCTTCCATTGTGGAGTGTCGAGGAAACCGTCCTGGAGATCCAGCGCGCGACGAAACTGGGCCATAAGGCCCTTGTCATGTCCTGTGCGCCGCACGAGCATGGCTGGCCCTACCTTGGGGACCGCGTTTGGGATCCTGTCTGGGCAGCAGCGCGCGATTCCGGCCTACCCATCAGTTTTCACGCGGGCGGAGGAGATATTGGCGACAGCTTCCTGAGTCCGGAGCGCTTCCGCATTTACGGGATCGAAGCAAACTATGTTCGTCATTCTTCGGTCACTTTCCTGGACAATAGCGTTCAGATGTGCGATCTGTTGATGAGCGGCGTGCCGGCGCGCTACCCGGAGTTGAAATTTGCGCTCGTCGAAAGCGGTCTGGGGCACGTGCCATTCACACTTGAGTCGCTCGATTATCACTTCAAAATCGCGCGCCTTGACAAGGCACGCCCCGAATTCAAGAAACTGCCGAGCGAGTATTTTCGTGACCAGGTTTATGTGAACTACTGGTTCGAAAAGTTCGACGGGTTTTACCTGGAGCGCCTCGGGGCCGACAACATCATGTTCGAAACCGATTTCCCTCACACGACTTGCCTCGGCGGCACGAAAGTGCGTGAAGCGATCCGCAACGGACTCAATCTGAGTCCGGTTGAAGTCCAGGAAAAAATCCTGTGGCGAAACGCGGCGCGCCTGTACAACGTCGACATGTCATAGCGACCTCGATGGGTCTCATGAAGATCTGCGCAAAGGCGGCGTCCAGAACGTTCCGCGCACTCTGGTGCGCGGAAGAAAGGAATGATCATGGCGATTGCTAGCGCAGTGGCGCCGGTCCCTCCTCGCACAATTGCCGTGTCCCATGTGATCAAGGGAGATGTTGTCCGCGGCGCGGGGACCCTGCTTCCAGGACCAGGAAATTCCGCGTTTGCAATTCCCCCTCTGGAGCTCGATTCGGTCGTTTGGCAACGCACCCAGCCGGGGCCGGCATTCGATCTTCCGACGCGGGAAATCATTGACGTCCTGGTCGAGGTGGGGGCTCGCCTGAAGGCCGATCCGGACGGCATCCTGGCCGAGACTCTGGAGATGCAAAAGGGCGTCAGTGAGTTGGAAGGGAGCCTGCTCGAACGCGAATACACCAAGCATCTGCCCGAAATGTTTGCCCGCCCACGCATCGAATTGATGATCGATGGCGAGATCGGAGGGCCGAAGGTGCTAGACGAGTGGTGCGAGCGCG
>Ga0134124_10000366_pt1 | contig 39221 bp, 59 predicted proteins | sample KB304_FD_96880 | JGI IMG/M metagenome (GOLD analysis project Ga0134124, IMG submission 96880) | Terrestrial soil microbial communities without Nitrogen fertilizer from Kellogg Biological Station, Michigan, USA - KB3-0-4 | ecosystem: Environmental > Terrestrial > Soil > Unclassified ... | reverse complement strand
CTGGGCGATCTCCTCGCTGTAGCTGCTCGTCGTCACCTGGGGAGCGCTGTAGTCCGGCACGGTGCGATCGAATACCACCGTCTGCCACTTGGCGGGGACACCCATGTCGTCCTGGTTGACTTTGTAGCCGGCTTTGCGCAAGTCCTCCACCAGATAGAGCGGCTGCTTGATGATTTCTCCCCTGCCGTTGAACGGCATCTCGGTGCCCATGCGGTAGGTCGTGCGGTTGAGCAGCACGCGCACCCGCTCGGCACCCTGCCGGCCTTCATCAGCGGCAGCACGACCCGACAGCATGCGGTCCTGCATCGTCTCGACGAAGTTCTTGCACGAGACGCATTCTTCCTTGGCGTTGTGGTTCTCCACCTTGTCGGTGATGAGCGCGTACACCACATTGCGGGGCCCTTGGTTCTTGAACCCGCCGTAGCGCGGCATGTGAAACAGGCACTTTTCGTATACGGGGCAGTCGGCGCAGGCGCCGCGCTCGGCACGGATCGCGGGACGCTTGAGGTCGGGGTCGCCTACTTGGTGCGTGATTCCCATGAATCCTCGTTGGTGAGTTGGGCGGGCCTATACGAGCACCCGCCCCGCTCGGGTTGATTACAGACCGCTCGCCGTCGTCCGCAGATCGATGGCACGCAAATCGTGCTGCACCGAGACTCCGAAGTTGTTGTAGACGATGATGCGGTTCTGCAGCTCGATGTCCTGCCGCTTGATGCGCGAGCGAGCATTCCATCCCACCACGAACGCCTTGCGCACGTACAGGATGTTGTGCCAGCCGTTGGCATCCTGCGCCACGACCGTGGACAGCATGACCTTGACGCCGCCGCCGCGGGTATAGATGCCCTTGACGTGCGGGTTCTCCGAGTCGCCACGGACGTCGGCATCCGTGAACTCGGGGATGTTCATCAGGTTCGGGTACTGCGTGTGCGAGAAGATCGCCATGATGCTGTCGTCGCCCGGCATCACGGCACCGTTCATGTTGCCGACCAAGCGGCCGACGGCCTGGCGGAACATCGCCGCATCCACGCTCGCCTGGCTCATCGTCTGCGTCAGCGAGGTGGCGGTAGCGAGTGCAGCGGTGTCCGACACTTCGGCGAGCGACTGCTCGATGTTGTCGGCGGCGACGCGATCCAGGTTGGCTTCGACCTGGGCGTCCTCGTTCTCGGACCAGTAGACCGCGACGTAGCGGCCGACCGGGGTGATGGTGATCGGGGTGCCGGTGATGTCGCCCGAGGTCAGCGAGGTGCCTTCCGCCGACTGGCCGAGCGTCTGGCCGGCCGTGCGGCCCTGCTTCCGCACGTTGCCCTGATTGAGAATCCGGCCGGGGTACTCATCGAACGAAGGGATCGCCACCATCTTCTGGTAGGTCGTGCCCTCGATCGTGTCGGCCCAGGTCTGCCGGTTGAACCCCGTCGTACCGCTCGGGGTAAGGATCGGAGGTGATGCCATGCGTTTCGTCCTCCCTGACGATTCGCGCTAGCGCAGCTTCAACCCTCGACGCGCAACTTTCCATTGGCGCGGGCCACTTGCTCTCGCCGGCGGATCTTGATTGCTTCCAAGTCGCCGCTATCGGCTTGCCGCTCGAGCATGGCCTGTCGTTCGTTCCACTGCGCTTGCGTCATGATGTCTTTGTGCTCGGCGGCGGAGACTTCGCGCGTGTGCGTCTGCACCACGTCGGAGCCGGGACGCTTGGCTTGCGCCTCGAGCGCCTTTTTCAGCCGTTCGATCTCAGCCTCCTGCTCGGCGACCTTTGCCGCCCGCTCTTCGGCCTCGATCTCTGCGCGTGCCGCCTTCACGTCACCGAGCCGGTGTCGGTTGTCATTGAAGTGCTTGGCGATGCGGGAGCGCTTGTCCTCGTCGGCCACGCGGTCGAGCTCTCGTACGTTGGTGAGCTCTGCGACCGTCATCGCCAACGCCTCGCGCAACTCCAGCACTTCGGCAGCCACCGGGTCTGGTCCTTCGCCAATCGTGCCTTCGGCAAACCGTTTGACCGTGGCCAAGCGTTCGGCTCGTGGATCGCTCCCGTTCGCGGCTGGCGACTGCGAACGTGTCAAAGCATCCAGTTGCGCCTTGTAGGCTTTGGCCTCGGCCTCGGCAGCGTTCAGCCGTTCGGCCTTGGACTTCCACACCAGGGCTTCTTCGCGATTGATGCCGTGGTCAGCGTTCCGGTCATCCGCAACAGGCGTTCCGGCCGTCGGCACTTCCGCCGCGTCCCCGCCGTCCTGCTCGGGCGTCCCCGTCGTCTGAGTCGGGTCAGTCATCGTGTACCTCTAGCCAACAGGTGACGGCATCATGCCGCCACCACTTGGGCCATTCGTTGGGGGCGCGGCGGGGCTCTCCATAGCTGCCATCCCTGGGCCTCCCGCCGCACCGGGCGCCATTCCCTGCGCCGCCATCTGCTCTGCCTGGGCTTGCTTCTCCTGGAACAGCTTCTGAATCGTGCGAATCACCGACTTGGGCACGTTGTGGAACTGCCCCCACGCATCCAACGCCTCGGGGCCCATCTGCATTGCCACACCCATCGCTTGGTCGAATGCCTGGGACTTCTCCTTGTCGATGCCGGTGAAGTCGGGGGTTTCGGTGACGACGAAATCGAAGTTGGGCAGATCGTCGCCCTTCAATTGCAGCAGGAAGTCGGTGCCGTCGATATTGAGCCGCGCCATGCGCTCGGGCGTGTACGTCGCGCTGATGTAGTCCGCCACGACGCCGTAGAACATCGACAGTTCCTGGTTGCAGCGGGTGATGAAGTCCTTGGTGGACGTCTCGGCCTGCTCTTGCACCAGCTGCGTGGTGCCGACCGGGATGTCGTGGGCTTCGCCGGGGACGAGCCCGATGTCCGACTTGGGCACGTAGCGCGTGAGATTCTGGCTTACAACCGACCTCACGCCGCCCCAAGCCGGATCAAGCCCGGTGCCGTTGATGTTCTGCACCTCAAGCGGCCCGTACTTGGCCTTGGTCATGTCGCGGAACATCAGGTTCTGCTGGTCCTCGCGGAACTCGAACCGCTTCCGCCGATAGTCGTTGATTCCAACTTCCGGCATGATCCAATAGTTGCGGTGCTCGAACACGCGTTGCACCGCCAGCGTGTCCAAGTTGTCCTGGGCGACTTGCTGGTCCCACATCCAGTCCACATCGCACGGCCCCATCACATCGCCCGGCTTCACACTGGCGAACAGGAACAGGCCGGGGAACGACCTAGCCTTGGCAATCGGCCATTGGCCGTCGTAGAGCGGCTCGTCGTTGGGGTTAGGCGAGTAGGGTGCGCTGATGACGAGGCGGCGGCCCTTCGAGTACGCCAGCACGCTTGCACTCGTCTGCGTGGCATCCACGCGGGTCAGGTGTCCGCCGCATACGGGGCAGCCGGTATCGACTTGCTCGGGCAGCGCCTTGGGGGCGCCCATGCTCGCCAGCGTCGCTTGGGTATCGCTACGGAAGCCGCAGCCGTCCTGGCAGGAGAGGTAGCGATCTTCCGGCTTCAGCGGTTCGTAGTTGACCGGTTTCTTATTCTTGGCCAGCGTCTTGTCGTTCTTGTACCAGCACTCCCGTACCGTGACCTTGTCATCGTTGATGCAGGTTGCGGCCAGCCAGTCGTTGTAGCCCTGAATCAGCGGCGTGCCGGCTTTCCAGTTGCCTTGAGCGGTCAACGCGCCGCGGTCGGGCTCGAGCCAGGGAGCCGAATACGTATCGCGCGCCTCATCGACGTTGATGCGCTTGTCGCGGATCAACCAGCCGCACAAGGGATGATGCGGGTGATACGGCGCCTCCCACATGATGCGGTCGGGCGATTGCCACGAGTACATGATCTCGCCGCCATAGGCGCCGAAGTCGGGTACGTAGTCCATCCACACCACACCCAGCCGCATCTCGCGGCAGCTCTGAATCGCCGCGTAACGCTCGCGCTCGAAGCCCTTGTAGGGGTCGCTCAGTTCGTTGGTGACCAACCCCTGCATCAGCTCGGCGGCGTCGGGATCGGTGTCGGTATCGATCGGGCGGGCTTCGATGCTGCGCGGCTTCTCGGTGGCTTTGGCAACGACGTGGCGGATCGTGTCCTGGATGTCCTGGCCACGAATCTGCACGCCGCGGCGGTCCTTGTTGAACGCGCCGCCGTCGTTGACGTAGCGATCGCCGGAAAGGAAGCGGCTGAGTTCGTGCATGGCGTCGTACTTGGGACGCCACAGCGGATAGTTGTCCTCGAACCGCTTGTCAACCGCCTTGTGCGGCGGCAGATCGGCGTAGCGGCTAGGCATCGCGGAGCGCCGGGGGCGTCGCGCCCTCCCCCTGAGTACTAACCCCCGGCTTCCGCTGGGTCACTGAGCTACGGCCGCTTCGGGTTGCTGGAGTCGTTCTCCCACCAGCGCAGGAACGATCGGCATGCGCCGAGCGTTGCCGTGCCGCCGATGGTGCGAACGCGCAGCGAACTGAAGCCGAGCGGCGTGCTGTACTTGCCGATGGTGCGGATCGGAATCGTCACGCTCTGGTCCAGCGAGGTGCTGCCGAGCGTCGTCACCGTCGAGTCGATACGCGACCAACCCGACGAGTTGACCGCCACCGGCCCATAGCCGCCGATCTTGCCTTCGACCATGACCGTGATCGTGCCGCTACCGACCGCAGGGGCAACGGTGCCCGAGTCCGGCTGCAGCGTCAGGTACGCCACGACCGTGGTGTCGTTGGTGGCGGTGTTGCTGCCGGCCAGGGCACCGAGACTGACGACGGGATTGCCGCGCGGCGGGACGTCGGCGCGGTCGAGCGAGAACACCGCCGTGGTGTCGAATACCGACACGCCGTTGACCACGGTGAAGGCGGTATCGACCTGGACGATGGCGGTGCCGGTGGCGCCGCCGATGCGGCTGATGTGCCAGCCGAGTTCGTCGGTGTGCCAGCCCGCCGATGCAATGATCGGGATGGCCAGCGTGGCGAGCATGCAAAGTGCGGCCAAGCCGCGGGTCTTGCGGGTCATGTGCTCTGTACCTCCGTGTACTGAGCGCGCACGCCAGATTGCGCTATTTGGTCGCCAGCAAAAGACAACAAAGACTACGCGCACCGCCCGCGTCAACTACTTTTCGCGCAGCGCCCTGCATATCAGACATCGACGCCATCCCGTGCTCGGTGTGATGTAGGTTGTTTCGGGACGGTATGGATGCCCATTGGGACAAGTCTTGGCGCCCAGCCGCTTCGCCGACGGGCCGCGCCCCATGAGCACGTTTACGCCGGGCGTCACGAGTTCCATGTGGTCGGGATTGACGCAGGCTCGGTTCTCGCAGATGTGATTGATGCAGAGCCCTTTGGGAATGGGGCGCCTCATCAACTCAAAAGCATAGCGATGGGCGGCGACCCTGCGGCCGTTGACGAATAGCACGCCATATCCGGCCCGATTGCGCTGACCGCCCGAAAGCGCCCGCCGCCACTGCCAGCACCCATTCGGCTCCACGGTGTACCAGGCGCCCCTTCGCGCAAGCCATCCCTCAAGGTCAAGCTTGGGCGGACGCCAGCCGCGACGACCCATCAAGTCTTGGCCCGTTACCCCTGGCGGAATTACTCGTATCTCTGGCATAGGTCCGTACCTATTTCGGATGCGGTGTCAAGGGCTTTCGCATCAAGATCACTAAATTGCTCGATACCATCTTGGTCTTGAACTGTCCCGACTGTCCGATATATGTAACGCCCGGCAGCGATACCAAACCGTAATCTGGCAGCTTGGCATCGGTGGAATCGTAGAAACTCGGCTGCCCGACGATCCAGCCATCGGGATAGACATACTCGCGCATTCGCATGATGAGCCAGCGCGGCTTGTATAGGTTGAGCGCATCGGTGCGCCAGCCGCGTCCCAGCTTGCGCCGCCACGCCATCCACGGCTCGAGCAGCCCCACGTCATCGATGACGCGCAGGTTGCGATTCTGATAGGGGATCATGCCGGCGGGCTCGAGCAGCACCGTGCCTCGAGGATGGAACTTGGCCAATTCCTCACCCGCGTGCCACAACTGCGCCTCGCGTTCGGTGCGCTCGGTCAAGGCGTGCCACTGGCGGCCAGCGAACAGAGCCAAGCAGGCGAGCGCGATGACGAGATGCCAGGGGCGGCGGATGGACTCACACGCCACGAAACTGAGCATCGCGAACGGCGGGACGGCCCACCACCAAAAGTGTGGCGAGCCGAACGCCACATGCGCCAGCAGAAAGGCGACGGCCCCCGTGACGTAGAGCCAGGGGGGCCGGTGGCCTTCGCGCTGCTTCAGCAACGCTACCGCGCAACCGATCCCGACCGCAATGGAAAGAAAGTCAAACTCGCGGGGGGCGAGCCAAGTCCAGTCGCCGGGATGGATTCCGTATACAAGTGCTTTGCTGGCCATCGTTTGCGGCAGCGCATGGCCACAGAACAGCAGCCCGACCCCGAGCAGCATGAGGAATCCCGCCAAGGCGTAGCGCCACCGCTTGCCGCTCGCCACCAGCGCAATTGCCGCCGCATCGGGACGCAGGCAGGCGGCCAGGAAGTAGCCGACCGGCCAGACTCGAGCCACCAGCAGACACGCGGCTACCGCATGCGTCTCGAGCCCTGACACGGCCGAGCCTGTAAAGAATGGCGACACCCACAGCGCCAGGAACGTCCAGTAGCCCCATACGCCCAGAACGCGCCACGCGGCCCACACGGCCACGCAGTCGGCCACGAGGCTCAGGAGCCGCGCCACGGTCGGCGGATCGGCTGCGGCGCACAGCAGGCTCCACAGCGGCGACGTGGTCGCGGCACGCCAGGCGGGGTCGATGCCGGCGTGGTAGCTGATATAGGCATCTTCGGCGCACAGGGGGAACAGCCAGAACGCCAGCAGCCGGGCGGCGAAGATGGCCGCGAGGCCGGCGTAGAGCCTACCAGCGCGGCGGATCGTGGGGCGTGAGGTAGTCGGGCTCGAGTGCATCGGCCTCCGTGCCGGCAATCAGTCGGGCGAGTTCGTCGTTGGCTTTCTGGGTCAGCTCGTGCGGCGCGGGCGGCGGTTCGTAGCGGACGGGCGCTTCCTTGGTCGGGCGGATGGTTCGACGGAGAGTTTGCCCCCTAAGCACCATATCCTCACCATGCGCCACTCCGGGCGCTGCAACGATCCGCCCGCGGTCGTCCAACTCAGTGTCGAGTAGACACTCAAACACCGCGCGTGATCGGCACATTCCATAAGGAACATTGGCACGGAACGCTGCGATCCATTCCTGGATGCCGCCGATCCAGATGGCGCGCGTTTCTTGGCTGACATCGAATCCCACCTCCTTGGCCCATACCCCCGGACGTAGTTCGCGCTGTTCATAGCACAGATTGCCGCCGTCGTTGTCGGTGTAGCCCCGCACGACGTTGACACCCCAATGGTCCTTCATCTCGATATCACACGCGGCGAGGTTGTAGTGGCGGTGCAGCGCCGCCGCCATCGCGCCCACGCTGTAGGGGGCGAGGTAGCCGTTCCAGCGCACCAGCAACTCGCCGGTATCCGCATCGCACAAGTGCAACGCCGCGGGGTTGTGCGCGTCGTCATCGATGCCGGAGGCCGGATCGATCGCCATGTAGCACTCTTGCCCGCGCTTGGGCATCTGCCACACTTCGACCGGCACGCGCTCGATCGTCTTGGCTTCCCCATCGGGCGACTCGATCGCGACGCGAATGTGCTTGATGTCCGGCTCGACGCACCACGCCTCGATCATCCGCATGATCGTCACGTCATCGAACGGGCACTTGCCTTCGGTGTTGGCGTAGTCGCCGTGCTCTCTCGCAGCCCTAAGCGGGTCGGTGCTGTACTTCCTCCGCAGTTTCTCCTTGGCCTCGTCACTGAGCAGCCAGCTATCGACCTCATCGAGCGACCAGCGCACCTCGGCGCGTTCCTTGTCCACGCGCCGGAGCGTTCTGCGGGGCGTGTCGCCGTAGTCCTCGCGCAGCGGCGCCCACTCGCGTCTCCGCGTTGGTGTCTCGCCGATGATGATGATGCTGCGGCGTCCGGCATGCGCCGCCTTGCGGAGCTCGCGCAGGAAGTCCATGTGCGGCGGCTCGTCGAAGTCGATAACATCCGCTCGCGCTCCGGTGCCCGCCTGCATGTTCTTTTGCGACATGAAATAGATCACCGACCATTGCGACTCGTCGTCCGGGTCACCCCCGACCGGCATCACATGCACGCCGGTCAGGTGCTCGCCGTTGTAGCGGGCGTGATGCGGCCATTGTCCGAGTGCGCGTTCGTAGGCCGCTTTGACGGAGAGCAACTGCTGCGGGAAGTCCAAGACAAGTTGCAAGCACTCGACCCGGCCACGCCATTGCGGGATCGGTACGCCGTCCAAGTCGGTGCGTTTCTGCGCGCACGCCACGACGAACATCGCCTTGGTCAGCGTCTTGCCGGTGCCGTTGGGGCCGCGGGCGTGCAGCTCGTCGACCGGATCGTGCGACGTGAACAGCGCGAACGCCTCGCGCAGCCGGGGCACGGCGAACTTGAACCAACGCAGCGGGTCGCGCTGCTTCAAGTCCAGGATGGCTTGGACGGTGACGGCGGTGTCAGCGAGGGCCATTACCATTCGGTCAACATTTTCATTAACAGCTTGAAAGATGCAACGACTCCCACGAGCGTGACCATGACCACGCATATCGCAAAGCATGACATGAGCAACGTGTTCCATCCGCTGGTCGCATGATGCGTCGCGTTCGGTAATACCCACTGCGCGACGGGATAGGCCTGCGTCGTGTCCACGCGAACGAACAGCGAGTCAATCATCGCATCCTCTCAGCGAGGGCCACGGCGCCCCCGCTCGATCGCCAGCGCCCACGCCACCAACTTGCCGACCCACGCATCGGCCCACTCGCGGAAATCGGCTCGCACCTCATCGCGTTCCACGAGCCAGGCACCCACCACCAGCACGACGGCCATCACGAGCGGCACCGCTTCGACCAATTCAGGCCTCACCGCGGCTCCAGCGGCGGGCGTGTCGGCCGCGGCGCGGGCATCGGGGACGGATCGGGCACCGGGACCGGCTTCGGCTCGGGCAACGGCTCTGGCTTGGGGGCCGGCAGCGGTTCCGGCTTGGGCGGCGGCTCGGGCAGCGGGATCGGTCGCGGCGTGCGGTCGGGCTCGGGTGAAGCATTGAGCATGGCGAGGATTGCATCGCAGTAGCTCTTGCGCTTGTCCGGTCCCCACCGGGAGGGCAGCCGGTCCAAGTCCAGCGTCAAGCGGGCGCCGGTCAGGCTATCGAACATATGCCACTCGCCGGGCACGGCGGCCCACTGGTCGTTGCTGGTGTCGCGCTCGGTCGTCATCGGTCGCGGTACCATATCGCCATCACAATGGCGTTGAGCGTCGCAATGGTCCCCAGCGCGGCCCAGAAGTTATGCGTCAGGATGTGCGCCGCTGCGGCCGCGATGCCGATACTAGTCGCCACAACCACATGCTCGCGCCTCATCGGTCGCCGTCGATCCAGGCGAACGTCATCCCCAGCGACACGATGATCGCCAGCTGCTGCAATGCGAATAGGATCACGACAATGCCTCCGCCAGCGGATAGCCAAGCGCCACGATCAACGCCAACACGATCGTCCCCAAACATAGCCAACCGATGAGCCGCACAGCGGCATGACCTTCGCCGTTAACTGCGTGATGAATTGCAATCGTCATCAACGCGATAAGCCCCACCGCCTATATGCCGCATATCGCAATTTTTGCGATAATCATACGCTCGGCCTCTGCCGTGCCATCGGCGGCAGCGGCCTCAGATCGGGGGCGGGGCGCTCGATGTCCGTGACCCCCTGCTGCAACGGAATCCCGGCAATGGCGCGCGCCTCGCCGGTGTACGGTTCCGCCTGAGCGTGGTGCTGAAAGCTGCCGTCACGGTGCATCGAGAACTGCCCGCCGCAACGCTGGCACGCCACGCGGTCGCCCGAGGGCTCGCTGATGATCTGGCCCTCGCGCAAGGCGTAGTCGCGCAGGATCACGCACGAGGCGAACGGGCCCGCCGAGCCGCAATGCAAGCAGCGCAGCCGTTCGGATGGCTCGATCGGCTTCTCTGCCACTCGGGGGATTCGCACATTCCGCTCCAGCCAACTCAATGCGTGCCTCCGTTCGTGACCGGCAGCAGCCCGCCCAGCTCGGCAATCACGCCGGCGCGCTTGTCCGGTTGCAGCTTGAGTACCGCCTTGACCAGTTCCAACCCGTTCGCCAAGTGCGCATCGAGGTTGTCGCCGACGTCGTTCTTGATTCGCTCCATCGCGCGGCCCGATTCCACTAGTTGCTTCAACTCGTCATCGCTTTTCACATTCATGCCGACGAGCAGGTTGTTGATTGCGACTTGCACTTGCGGCGCATCATTCACAAATCCCATCAGCGTCAGCACATTGCGCACACCATCGCGAGTACCCATGCGCAACCGCGCCTCCAGCGCGCACTGCGTTTGGGTGATGATCTCGTCGGAGCACACCCACTCGACCATCGCGTCGCGTTTGTGCTGGGCTAGGATTTCGATGCGGTCGGAGAGCAGGGGCGGTTTCACTTGCTGCGCTCATCGTCCTCGTTGAGCAAGTCGCAAATACGCTCGGCCAATTTACGCGCGTCACCCTGAGTCACGATGTTGCCCCAAAACTGCGGGTACACGGATGCGTTGCCATCCGTGACGAAGCCGCCAGGATCAACCGACCATCGCGGTTTCGGTTTGCGCGATTCGCGCAATGCACGCACGACACTCCAAAGCGCTCGCGCGGTGATATCCACCGCGCCGTGCGTCATCGCAATCGTGTTGCGCTCGCGCTCCCAGGCGATGGCCGCGTCGATGACCGCCTTTTCCTCCGGGCTCATGCGTTCCCCTTGTCGCGCTCGTCATCACCGCTTCGGTAGTGCGCACGGCGCACGGCGTCTTGCCACTTGCGGAACGCCGCACCGTCCCACTCCGATCGCGTGATGCCCGTAGGCTTCGGCGGGATGTCGCGCTCCTCGCGCTCCACCGCCTCGGCCCACCGCCGTGCCGCCGCCTCTCGCATTTCCTGACGCAGCCTCGCGAGGGCTTTCTGGTACGGGCTCGGCTTCGGTTCGCGGTATCCCCACTCGACGGCCTGGATCACGGCGCACATCACGCACAGATTGCCGGGACCGCATTGGGGGATGCCGCAGTGCTTGCAGGGCTTCCAGTGCTTAGACGGCCGCATATAACCCCTCTCCCTTACCGCTGTTGCGCGGCATCACGTTCGTTCGGTCCGCTCGGTGATGCGTCGAGAAACGCCTTGGCGAAGTAATTACCCTCGGCGGCCATCTGGCGCAATTCGGCCCGGAACCGGCGCTCGGCCTCGAGGTCGTAGTCGTGGCGGGGTTCGTCCAGCGGCTCGAGGCGCCGGGGGGCGATGTCGGGCTTGTGCGATGCCACGGCGGTATCGAGGCGGGCGAGCGTGGGGTAGCGCGGCTCGCACAGGCACTCCGTCACCGCGGCGGCCCATACGTCCCGGTGCAGGCTGCCGAACCTTCCCCACAGGGCCTCAAGGCGGTCGTGCGTGAGTTCGACGCCGAAGCCGTTGGCGAGCCGCATCGCCTCGTTGCGGAAATCAGGGCGTTGCATCGTCCTCTCCCCAGGTGGAAACGTCCGTTTTCTTGCGGTCCCAACCGTTTAACTCGCTCTTGCGACACCAGTTATGCAGTGCCTTGTCCCAATCGACGTATTGCTTGGGGTGATTCAGCAGGTTGTCGGCCGTGAGCCTGACGTCGAGCCGTGGGTACTTGGCCTCGAGCCGAGAAATCAACTCGTCGGCGAACGCGGTGGGTCGTCTTCCTCTTTTGACTTTAGGTTCTGCAACCGAAACAGAATCCGAATTAGAAACAGAAATAGAATCTGCATGCCCTACGCCATTGCTACAGGCATGCCCATTAGCCATGCTTGTAGCATCTAACGGCTTGCTCCAACGCGCTTTAGCGGCACGCTTAGACTTCTCGGTTTGCTTCTTGTGAATGCGCTTCTGGCGCTCGTTCACTTCGATCATTAGCGGGAATGTCCATGCGCCGTCGCTCTCGCGAATGGTGAAACCGGGCTTGACGACGTGCTCGATTTCCTCCCACGCCTTGAGGTCTAATCCAGACGCCTTGGCGAGCCCGCGCGGGGTGTAGGGAAATACCCCCGGCTCCTTTTGGCCCCATGCCTCGAACAGCAGCATGAGATAGGCGCGTTGGGCGCGCTCCCATAAGGGGTGCTCGGCCATCATCATGAAGGCTGGATCGTTAAGAACGGCTAGCGGCTCAATGAGGAGGGTTGCCCAACGCTTTTGGCGTGGCATGACCGATATATCCCGTCCGTGGGTATGGGTGCGATTCCGCGAGGTGGGTGGCCGTGGCTTATGGGGCTCCGAAGCTGCAGGCCCGCGAGGAGCAGGACTTGGCTGGAGCGCCACGACCGCCCACGTCGAGGAATCGTCTGCTGCTTCGATGCACCATGAGCCCCATGGGCGGGAAGATACCTAGCACCGCCCGGCTTGTCAAACAAGAAAATCGTTGACACACGCTCCATGCCCATGTAATCTATGCGCTATGGGGCTCTGCTGTGGTTGTGGTATCGGGCGTTCTGCCGCGCTCCGCGGGTCAATTCGCAACGCCTCGCTCGATGTCGCCATCCTAAGTGCTTGCCCCACAACGCCTATTCCGTGGCACCTCAAGTGCAATAGCAATCCTCCGAAGCTCAACCCAAACTCGGAGGCAAGCGATGAACGGACCCGGCAACACGTTCCTGATCGTGGCGACGCTGATCGTGGCGCTGTACCTGATCGCGGTGGAGCGGCTGACGCGCAACATCGGCGAGTGCTTCCCCTGCGGCTGCTCGGGCAACCGCTACACCCGCAAGGATGGAACCTGCAGCAAGTGTGGCCGCGTGGTCGTCGGATCGGCGGTGGCCAAGTGGTAGCGTTCCCGCTCGTCTCGGTGCTGTTCGGTCTGTTCGTGCTACGCGATGCTCTCTCTCGGAAGGAGAACTAGCCGTGACCATCGAATCCGACGTGCTCGTCCCGCGCGAGTTGTGGGAAGAAATCCTCGACTACCTGGACCACCAGCAGGACACCATCGACGGCGGCGACGGCACGCCGCACCCCAACGGCGCGATGCGGATTCTCAATCACATCGTGCAGGCGAAGCTGCCCGACTTGAACACCGCGGCACCGCTGCCCGACTACTCGCACGGCATCGGCCCCAAGCCGTATCGGACGGCGCCGTGGCTGCGCCCGCACCTGGATCGCGGCTTCACCTTGGTGGAGCTGATGATCGTCGTCGTCGTGATCGGGATTCTGGCGGCGATTGCGGTGCCGAATTACCTCGCCCTGCAAGATCGCGCCAAGGAAGCCGCAACCAAGGCCAATATGCACACGATGCAACTCGCCGCCGAGAACTTCATGACGCTGAACGATGGCATGTACTCGGACAACGCGGCCCAGCTCTCGGGGGGCGATGGCGATGGCTCCGACTACTCGGCCAACCACGATGCCGCTGCGGGGTCCGACCTATTCGTCAATCCGTTCTCGCATCAGGGCGGCGAGGGTATCTCGTGGGAGAACCGCGCGGCCGCGGACGCACCGCCGTCCGCCGTATCGGGCATCGTCAGCTATGCCGACGTGGCGCGGCAGGCGCACAGCATCAAGGGCCAGGGCAAGAGCAATCCGCTCAAGATCGAGTTGACGGGCGGCGACGTCGAGATGCTGGCGAACGGCGCCCACCATGACGAGGGCCCGAGCCCCGCGGACCCCAACGGCCAGCCGCCCATGATCGAGCCGAACGGAGATAACTAGCCATGAAGCCGTGCGAGGTATGTGGCGAGTGGCGTGACGATCTGTGGAACGGGATGTGTGACGAGTGCCGCGAGCAGTGCGAGCTGGAGTTCGCCTTGGACTGCGACGAAACCGAAGATGAGAAGTGGCGCACCGTGATTGATCTGGCGAACAGCGTATGAGCCCCGCCATGATGGATTCGTGCCCGCATTGGGAGTGCGAACACCTCGTCTGCATGGAGTGCGGGATGGCATTCGAGAGCCGCGAGGAATGGCGCGCGGCACAACAAGAGGCGGAACGCGATGCCTAAGCGAGTGATTACGGGCGGACCCGGCACCGGCAAGACGACCAAGGCGGGAAAACACGCGGCCCATACGGATGACTTGATCCACCTCGGCTGGGAGCCCGCAATCGACAAGGTTGCATCCATGCTCGGCACTGGCGGGCCCGAGGTGATCGAGGGCGTACAGGTGGCGCGCGGATTGCGCAAGTGGCTCGAGGACAACCCGACCGGCAAGCCGTGCGATGAGGTTGTGTGGCTGACCAAGCCGAAGGAGCAACAGACGCGCGGCCAGGCGATCATGCACAAGGGCATTGAGACGGTCATGAAAGAAATCGAGCCGGAGCTGCGCAAGCGCGGCGTTCAGATCGTGAAGGAGCGATGAGAAACCCCGAGTCCTACGACCAGATGCTCGCCACGCTCAGGCAAGTGTGGGCGTCGCATCTCATCGCGGTGCGGTTGAAGCAGCCGGGGCTTGGGGCCCTGCTCTCGCACCGCGTCTATGAAGCCATCAAAGCCGGCGAGCGTGTCTCGCCTACGGAGGTTAAGAGTGAGCCGCGCCTACTATCGAAAGAAATCCTCACAGGGCAATGGGACGATCTCTCAGTTGAGCGTTGAGTCGTACCGCGGCCCTAAGTGGTGGCCCGGACCCTTGGCTGTAGTTCTACTCATCGCCGCGGGGGTCATCGTGGCGTGGCAGGGGAGATAGCATGAATCAGCAGTCAGTGGGCGCCCCCACCTCAATTCCGTTCTGTAACTGGCGCGATTGCGGCAAGCCGTTGCATTGGGTGCCGCCCGGCATCGCGGGGCCGCGGGCCAAGAATCCGGGCCAGCCTTACGAAGGATTTTGGGCCTGCCCGGACAAGCACCCGCAGCGCGGGATTCCGAGCCGAGCGGATTCGCCCGGCCTGCCGCCTGCCGCCAGAACCGTCCAAACGCCACAGTCGCCCCCTCCGGCCCTCGCAGGGTCCGTCACGATACAGGAGTCACGCGAGCGGTCGATCGCGGCCCAGGCGGCGTGTAAGGCAGCCTGCGAGGCATTCGCGGGGGCAGGACCGGCCGCAGGAACGGGCAGCGAGGCCCAGCACGACTGGATTCTGTGCCTGGCGCGGAAGCTGTACAACGAAATCATCATGCCCGCCGCTCAAGGCAAGGAGTTGGAAGATGGCTTCGCCCGTTTCTAGCCCCGTCCGCCGCCAGACGGCATGGGAAACCGAGTTCGCCCTGCTCGATGCCATGATGCGGCTCGAGGACTTGGAGGACGACGACACCCCCGACGAACTGGCCGGCTTGGTCTACGACTGCATGCAGGCGGCGCTTGAGAAGCGCGATGCGCTCGCCGCGGCCCGGAAGAGCCAATCCAGTTTCATCGCCGAGCTCTACGAACGCGCCGCCGACGCCACGATGAAGGCACAGCGGGCCGAACGGGTGCTGGAGCGGCTGGACAAGTACATTCTCAGCATCTTGGATGGCATGGACAAGAAAGTGTTGGATGGAGTGCAATACAAGATCGGCTGGCGGCAGAACCCCTCGCGCGTGGAGATCGGGCCGGAGTTTGGAGAGACGCCGACCCCCTACCTGCGCACGCGGCTGGAATACGAACCGGACAAGAAAGCGATTGCCGAGGCGTTGAAGCGGGGCGAGAGTGTGCCCGGCGCCACGCTGGTCGAAGGTAATCGCCGCATCGTTGTGACGTAACCCGTTGCGCGTGCAATTCACCTAGGCCGATTGGCCTCGGGTGTGTAGGTGGCGAGGGGTCGTTTCCTGCAGCGCGCAACGGACTTGTGTGCCCGGCATGGTGCGCAGGGAGAACCTGCGACAATCGGCTCCTCCGATGCGATGAAACACCGGGCTGTGTTGGCGGGCGAACGCAACTCGTGCCTTTCCGAGGGGGGCGAGCGGCTAGTAGCCCGTCAGATGTCCACTCAGGAGGTGCGGCATGATCCTCAAGCACGAACGCGATCCCAACTGGCTGCCCCGCATCATCGGTGAGTACCACGCCCGCGAAGCGGCACGGAAGTTCTCGCAGCGCCTCAAAGCTGCGGCGTTGCTGACGGCGTTCCTGCTGCTCGCGGTGCCGCCGTTCTTGAGGCCGGCGGAAGCGATAATGTTCCAGTACAACGATCACAAGATCGGCTGGGAGGATGCGGACGGCGGGATGCGGTTCTGCTATTGGGATGGCTGCTTCATCGTCACCCCCGCCCCCTCGGCCCCCAGGCCCTACGTGCCGCCCTACGGGCACGACCAGAGCTAGCAGCATGGCGGGGATCGCAGCGGCGCAGGTGAAACCGTTGGCCGGATGGCTCGGCCTGCGACCCCGCCAGTAGCGGCACACACGGAGGAGCGATGGCAACGTGCGGTAACTGTGGCGGGCCAGCCCATGCGAGCGATATCTGCCCGGCGTGCGAGGAGGAATTTCGTGGAGCGGAGCACCAAGCCATGACGGCCGACCCGACCCCGCCGACCGAGCAGGACCACGAGGCATATCTGGCTGGATTGTGTCGCACGATGCCATCGCTAGGCCCGGCCATCGCCCGCATCCGCGCAGAGGCCGAGGCTCGCGGGTATCGGGCGGCGCGGGAGCGCATCAAGGCGTTGGAATCTGCCCTGCGCGAACTGGTGGACCTGAATAGCGGATGGCATGGCTTCCCCGCTGACGAGCAGGCGCGATTCAACGCAGCAACTGAAGCGGGCCGCCGCGCACTCGAACCGGAGCAGCAGCCATGAGCCTCACGCGGGAGAGCGACCGAGAATGGATCGACCGCATCCTCGTGCGTAATCGCAACGATCCCGACCGAGGCACGCTCGTGCCATGCGCGTGGGATGGCTTGCAACGCGACTTGCTCGAAATGCTCGCCGAGGCGCGGGCGGAGGAGCGCGAGCGGGCCGAGAGCTTGCGTGAGGCGCTGGCACCGTTCGCGCTGTTCGCCTCCGCTGTGAAGGGCGTCCCACTCGACAAGGATATCGTCAACTACGGCCACCAAGGGCTGCGAGCCAACGCTTTCAAGGAGGCTGCCGAGGTATTCGCTGCGAAGGAGCCGACATTGTGACCATTGTGGAGGTCGAATGGTGGGACGCGAGGTCGTTCGGTGGGTGGTCGTCTCCCGCAGAATATGCCAAGAAAGGGATCGCGCTGTGTCGGACGGTCGGGTACCTGCTCAGGCGAAACAAGCGAGAGATCGTCGTTGTGCAAAACGTGGGCGACACGACGGGCAACGTCTCGGACGCAACCGCCATTCCGACCTGTTGCGTAAAACGTGTGCGGAGGCTCAAGCGATGAGCGAACCTGATTTCCTGACCCGCGAGGATTCAGAGCGCATCGGCCGGGAGGCGGCGAACAGGCCTCTGTTTCTTCCCCATCGCAAACTGAAGGGATTGATCGACGCGGCCCGCGACGTAGTGGCGCATGAGGTGCTGAATTATCCCGACCACCGCAAGTGCGTAAACGGATGCGTCCTCTGCGAGCTAGCCAAGGCCATCCGCGCACTCGAACCGGAGCAGCGATGAGCCTCACGCGGGAGCAGATCGCCGAGCGGCTCAAGCGCATTCGCGTTCGCGGCAACATCCCTGAGACGGGCGCGCCACACTACAACGCGCTCAGCGCCGTCTATCGCGAGGCCATTGAGAAGTGCCCGGTCGAACGAATGGACCTGCATGCCGCCGACGCCGTGCTCGCCCTCATCGCCGAGGCGCGGGCGGAGGAGCGCGAGCGGTGCGCGAAGGTATGCGACGAGCAGGCTCGCAACTCCACGTACTACCCCAATATTGCGTCATCGGCGCGCGAGTGCGCCTACGGCATCCGCGCCCTCGGAGCGCCGGGCGAGCCGGAGAGCCGATCATGAGCGATGACAGCACGCCGACGATCGGCATGAGCGACATCGCGAACGCACTGCAAGAAAATGGGCGACTGCGCGCCCGCATCGCTCAGCTAGAACGCGAGCGCGGAACGGTGCCGCTGCACGTTCAAGCCGATTTCGACCAGGCGATCAATTATGTCGAGCGCGAGCGGGACGACGCCCGGCGCGCGGTGAAGGCGCTGCGCGGGCTGCTCCGCGAATCGGCGGACAATTGGGCCGGCGACTTCCGCTATCGTATCGACGTGGCGCTCGCCGAAGCCGACGCGATCCCGGAGCCGGACGCCACACCCACCACGGAGCCCCGATGAAAGCATGGATGCTGCTGCTACTGCTCGCCACGCCCGCCCGCGCGGATACCACGATCACCAAGCCGGATGCATTCCTCTCCGACACCACGATCGCGGGCGATCTCAACGTGTGGGCCAGCGGTGCCGTCATCAAAAACGTGGTGGTCAAGGGCTCGCTCGACACGCGACAAGCGAACGACGCCGTGCTGGTCAACGTGACAGTGCTGGGGCCACGGTGGACCGTGAACAAGGGCAATCTGTCGAGCAGTCGCGGGATGAGCTTCAAGCGCTGCCATGCCGACCACCTGGGCGAGGGCGTCACCAGCGGCGACCATATCCTGCTGTGGTGGGACGATGATGGCACCACGGTCGAGGACTGCAGCTTCACCGTGACGCACAACAACCCCTCCACCGACGCGACGCACTGCGAGTACCATTTCTCGTCGCGCAACCGGATCGAGCGCCGCAACCAGACCGTCTACGTAATGAACGCGCCCGACGTGAAGACGAACCGCTGGCGGAACTCGGTCGACAAGATGGACCACCCGAGCACGGTCGCCGCGGGCTGCTACAACAACCTATTCGACCACTGCACCTGGACGGCGACGGGGCCGGGCGCCGCGAGTTCGCGTTGGTGCCCCTCGAGCTCGTCCACCTGTGATGGCTCGACGCCCAACTGCCTTGGGCACTGGAACAGCGCCATGCTCGGCTGCGAGTTCCACATGGCGGGCGGCACGATGGAGTGGCAGGGAGGATTCCAGGGCTGGAAGATCGATAGCACGCTGTTCGATGGCAACGTCACCGCGTTCGATATCGCGCGCGATACGCTGCGCTGGTGCCGCGTCACCGGCAAGTGGGCGTGGACCGACCAGTATCAGCGCTCGCTGTGGCAGCCGGGGGCCGTCCAGCTATGGGGCAATACGTTCGCGGGCGGGGTGTCCGTGGCCCCGACGCTGGCAGCAATCGCAGGGGCGATGGTAACGAACGCGCCCGATATGACGCCTCCGGCTCCTATCACGAATCTGGTAGCGGCGCAGCCGCTGGCCGGCAACGTCCGGCTGACCTGGACCCCGCCCGCCGATGCGGTGCGTTACGAAGTACATGTCGGCACATTCGCGCAACTGCAGACAGGTACTGCCGCTGCGGTGCCGCTGACATCGCTGGGGCCAGGGGCGGCTACGGTGCAACTGCCCTCGCCGGGGGTGTGGTGGCGAATTGCGCTCTACAGCTACGACGCCGCCGGCAACCGCTCGGCGATGAGCAACGTCGCCTCGGCCTACTCACCGCTGCTGATGATCGCGGCAGCATTCGCGGCGCTGGGCGGGGCGGCGTTGATCGCGCTCGGCGCCAAGCGCCAGACGGTGACGCAACGATGAACCAACCCACGGAGGGAGGACGCCATGCGATGGATCGCACTGCTGCTACTGACCCTGACCGGCTGCCGGAGCCTGATGCCGACCGCCGCGAATCCGATTGAACGCACCACCGCGCCGCACGCTTTCGTCTCCGCCTACAACGATGGCAGCCACTTCGGGCTCGACATCGCCGTCGGGGGGCATGGCAGTTTCGGGATGCCGAACGGCTGGTATGTTGCCGGCCTCATCGACACCTCACGCATGACGCCCGATTGGGATTATCGGCTCGAGGCCGGCCCGTGGGGCGACGTGCCGCTCGGCTCTGTGGCTAGTTATTGGCTAGCGGACCCATATACGGATGCGGTACGTACACAGGTCATGACGACGCAGGACGCTGATGCGATTCATCTACAGATCAGCTTGCAGGACGCGCCGCAAGGCTCTAGATACTGGCTCGATGTCGTGCCGATCGACGCCAACGGCCAGCGCGAGAGCGTGCCGGATGAGTGGCACTTTGTTGGCGAAGTTCCTGGTTCGACGTTGAGCGTTCCGCTCTAGTCCACTCACGCCAAGGACGGCACACCATGAAAGGCTCCCTGTTGGCCGCCGCCACCGCTTCTGACTCACCGGATTCCACTCCACGCCCTAACAACGTAGTCGAGAAGCCTATGTCGAGCCAGTTCCCTCCGGAGGACGGGCGATGACGTGGGACACGGATGGCCGTAGCCTGATGGATCGGGAGGAGTCCCCCGTCGCCGACTCAACGTGCGAAGGCGTCGATTTGCGGCGGCGGGGGCCGCTCCGCTGCCAGTGGTTCAGTTGCACCAATATGTCCTCGGTGATCGACAACGACGTCTACTACTGCGGGTCGTGCTGGCTCAGGAAGCATCAGCGGTGAGAAACGGCCGCAGCCTGACCAAGCGCCAGGAAGGAGCCATCGCCCGCCGCACCAAGCTATCCCGCACCAAACGGCTCAAGACCCGCGTGCAGATGAAAGCGGTGAGCAAGCACCATGCCCTGGTCAAGCAGCTGGACGAGCTAGCTCGTGACATCTGCATGGTGAAACTAGGAGCCGCGCGGCTGGATGGGACGCGGACGTGGTACGGGCCGTGCCAGCGCTGCCAAAAGTTCTGTCCGCTGCATTGGGCCCACTTCAACAGTAGGCGCATCCACGCGTTACGCTGGGACCCCGACAACGCAACGGGGCTATGCGCGGGGTGTCACTACACGTTCGCCCACCACAAGCCGGCCGAGTTCCGCGACTGGTGGCTGGAACGCATCGGCGACGTCAGGTTTGGAAAGCTTGCCGTGCGATTGAAAACCGCGCGCCGACCGGACCTGATGGGGCTGAAAGTCGCGCTGACCGAGCAGTGGAAGGCGCTTATTTCTTAGTCTTGATCCGCCGATAGACCGGCGTGCGCGTCCCCTTGCCGTCGATGGAGAGGCCCGAGCGGAATCCGGCATGGGCGATGATGCCGAGCAGCATGCCTTGCTTGAGCCGCGCCCGCACCGTCTCGCGCGACAACCCGGTGGCGGCGGCCATCTCGTCGGTGGTCCAGCCGTCCGTATGCCGGCGGGACAGGCGGTCGATTTCTTCCAGCCATTCGTTTTCCTTGATCACGCCCGCTCCGTCTGCGAGCGCGCCATCGCCCACACCATGGCCCGCGTGTGCAATTCCTCGTCACCGCAGCGGATCAACACCCCGCCGATCTGGGGCTGGCTCATCTTGGCCTGGCCCCGGAACACGTAGCCGGTCTTGAGCTGCCACGCCGGAGTGGTCACGACCATCTGCAGGCCGTGCTTGCCGTAGTGCTGCCACATGCCGTAGCGGTGACGGTGGCTGCGGATCACGACCTGGGCCGGGTGCTCCCCCCACCGTCCGGCCTCGGAGTAGTTCTCGCTCATCTCCTTGCCCAACGCCGTGGCCTCGTACTGGCTCGAGCCCGTCACGCCGATATGGTGGCTGAAATGGCACAGGTGGCCTTGCAGGTCGAGCCACAAGTCCCAGCGGGCGTGGTTGCCGCCCGAGTCGGGAATGGCGCCCAGGCGTTGCGCTAGGCTTTCTTCCGCCTCGCCCGAGGGCCCGACGTGGGCCTCCGTGCCCCGGATGTGGTAGTAGGCCGCCGCCTTCTCTACGAGCGGCGCTAGGACGTCGTGGGCGATGTTCTCTTGATCCTGCAGGTTGTGCGAAATCTGGCTCGTCGTGCCGTGGTGGCGGCCGTCGATGGCGTCGCCGTTGTGGACCAGGATAAACGGCTCCCCCTTGGTGACCCGCGGTACCCACTTGGTACGGAACTCCGTCCAGTGCGCCCAGATCTTCTGCTGGAACGCCGAGGCGTGGTAGACGCCTTTGTCCCGGAGCACGACCCGCTTGGGGCAGAGGGCCAACCCACAGCCGGCGTGGTTGTCGGACACGACGATGACGTTGGGAACCTTCGACTTGGTAGCTTTGCTCACTTGGACCGTTTGGCTTGCCAAACCAAGGGACCGTCCATCGCACCGTGGCGGATTTCGTTGATGCACGCTATGGGAACCGCGATACGGCGGTTATGGCCGCCTTCGGGCGACACATCCCCCGCCAGCACCACTTGCTCGGCGTTGCACACCAGCGTGAAACCCGCCGACCACACCGGGCCGATCGAGCAGCTGCCCGAGTCGCTGTCCCAGCCGTGATCCGATGCCGCATCGGTCCACAGGATGAAGATGAACGGCCGCCGCTCGAGCCCCGAGCGCTCCGCGCACGCCGCTACCAGATCGCGAATCGTGATCCGCTTGCGGGCCATGTCAGTCCACGTACTTCCGGGCGATGCGTTCCCGCTCGGCGTCCGACAGCGTGTCGGCGGGGGCCTTGGGCTTGCGGTCCAGCATCGTGCTCGGGCTGCGCTGGCTGCCGGTGGAGTTCAGGTGCCGACCGACTCCCGACACGACCCGCTTGACCACGGCGGCGGCGCTCGACACGGCGGAGCTCACCGGATCGGGCGTGGACTTCCTGACCAGCGACGGCGAGCCGAGCCCGAACGTCTCCTTGTCCGCCTGCGACATGCCGGCGGTATCGACGGGCGCGGCGTAGTTGCCCACCTTGCCCGTTGCGGCGGTGGGGCTGTTGCTCTTGGCGCTCGATGCCTGACGCGGGCGGCCCATCACTTCGCCCGCTTTCTGCGCGACTTGCCCGCCTCGCTCATTGCCACCGCCACAGCCTGTTTATTCGCTTTTTCCTTCCCGAACTCGGCGGCGGTGCGGGCGTAGGTTTTGCCAGTGTGAAACTCCTCAATGTTCTTCGCGATCGTCTTGGGACTCGAACCTCGCTTGAGTGGCACGGTTCCTCCCTAGCCCAAATCTGAGGGGTGAAATCGCCCGTCGGTCTTGCCCTGGCCGACATCCTTCAACTCCTCGACCACCACCTGCGCCAGATTCCCCAGCGCTTCGGGACCGAGCGCCTTGTTGAGCTCGTCCAATGCCGCCTGGGCCTGAGGGGCGAGGTCGGGAGCGTTCTTGACCAGCCAGTTGAGTGCGTTGATGAGTACCGGCCCCGACTGCAGGCCCCACTTGGATAGCAGTTCCAGTACGGTCATCTAGAAGGCCCTCAAGGCGTAGCGGATGCCCAAGGTCATCTGGGCTTCCTGGGTCGTGAACAGGTAGGCGCCCTGAGCGACCAAGGCGACGTTGGGCATCCGGTCGGGGTAGGGCCGCCAGCCGATCGTGGCGTCGCCGTCCCAACCTTCGGGGCGCAGGTCTGGGTCGCTCGAGCCGTTGTACTGAGCCCCGAGCCCAATCGAGAAGTTCTCGTTCTGCACATCGGTCGCCGTGATGCGCGCGCCGATCGAGCCCCGGAGATACGTCCGCCCGACGCCGTACCACGCCCCCGCCACGGCGGAGATGTGGGGCGACACGCTCAACGCTCCAGTCCCGCCGAGCTCGAAGTCGCTGGGACGGCTCTGTTTGTCGAACGTGACGACGTTCGCCCCGAGAGAGGGGGTGATGACGGGATCGGCGGAGGCGCAGCGCAGGGCTACGCAGAGAAACAGCAATGCAGCAGCGGCGAGAATGCCTCGCAGCATGTGGGTTCCTTTCATTTCGAGCCTTTGGAGTCCGTCAGCGGAATCAGCATGTTGTCGGAGTTGGCGCCCTTGGCGACCAAGCCCTTGGCTGCGTTGCTGACGAGCGAGTTGCCGCCCGTGACGGCACCGAAGAAGGTGACGAGCACGGGCCAGTTGGTGAGGATGTAGCCGCGCCAGTCCAGCACCGCGCCGTCCGTGGCGAGGTAGACGCCGCCTGCCGCCAGCAGTCCCGCGATCGCGTAGAACGCCCAATCGGGGAACGCCTTCTGCGCCCGGAGCCACTGCATCGCGGCGCCGAGGCTGCCGAGCAGTAGCCCGACTTGTCCGATGGTCTGCGGGTTCATCCGTGAACCCTCCGCGGTGGATGAGTTACTGCGCGATGCTGATGGTGTAGTTGGTCGCCGGTCCCACGTGGATGCTCTGGGCATCGATGTGCCACAGCACCACGGAGAAGTCCCCCGCCACGGTGGGCGTGCCCGACAGCGTTTCCAGGTCGATCGCCAGGCCATCCGGCAGCGCGCCCGACTGGATGATGCATGTGACGGACGTGGAGTCCTCATCCGCCAGGCTGGCCGAGTACGCCTCGCCGACCTTGCCGGACGGCAGTGCCACGGTGGGCGGGTTGTCGCGGTCGCTGGCCGCCTTGAGCTCGGCCGTCGTGCCCTTGAGCGCTGCCGAGGCCGCCTCGATCTGCGCCGCGATGCCTTCCAGTTCCGCCTGTGTCGCCGGATCGCCCGCGGCAATCAGCGCGTCCAGCTTGGCCTTGATCGCGTCCATGCTGGCCTCGGCCTGATCGGCCGCCGCCTTGAGCGTCTGCGTGTCACTGCCGAGGTCCGCCACGTCCTTCTTCAACCGCTTGAGATCGACCGTCATGATTCGCACCTCCTGTGATAAGTAGCGCAGCCAGTCCTTGACTTCGCGATCGTGCTCCAGCACTACGTGCAACTTGGGCCATCTCATGATCTATCTCGGAGCCGGTTGATCTCCTTTTGGTGGTTGACCACTTGCTCCTCCAATCGCGTGACGCGCCCATTGGTCCGCTTTACATCGTGGCTGATGTCGTCCAGCTTGCGGGTGTTCTCGGCGTGCCGCTCGTCCTGCTTCTTGTCGGTTTCCTCATGGCGTTCGTCCTGCCTCTCGCGGTTGGCTGCGATCTGCCGCCGCATGTCGCCCCACGCTGCGGCCAGGATCACGATGTTGACGAGCAACCCGCCGCCGAGCAGGTACTGAACGACTTGCCACGTCATACGTAGTCGGTTCCGGTGGCGAACATCTGCCCCAGCCTGACGGCCCGCGCCTTGACCTGTTGCGCCCACTCGCTGCCCGCAATCGCTGCCGGAACGAGTTGCCAGTCAGACTCCAGCCCCGACTTCGCCGCCTTGGCAATCGCCGGCACGATCGTGGTGCTTCTCGCCAAGTGCTCGCCTCTATTGAACGACATATTACAGAGCGCGCGTTGCCGCGCATCGCTCATGGTGAGGAAATCGGGCACCACGCTGCGGGCTCTCGCTTCCGCCAGGCGGATGTCGTACTCGAGCAGTGCATCGCACTCGTCATCGGTGATGCGTGACATGCGCGGCGATGAGCCGAGCAGATGCCCAACCCCGACGGTCCAATAGCCCATCGAGTCGCGATAGGCGGTCAGCACGCGACCTTCGTCGCGGGCCAGCTCGTCCATGAGCTTCTTGCGATCCATCTATCCCAATGCCTCGATGCGCACGTGCAGCGCGTAGCGGCCGGTTCCCACGGCACCGACCACGGCGGCTGAATAGGTGACATTGCCGGAAACTAGGTAAATCTCGAACGAGCCGCGGTCGCGATTCGATCCCGTCAGCGAAATCGCCGTGCCGCTCTGCGATGTAGAGCCAACGTCATCCGTATATTGCACGGCGAACTGCACCGTTGCTGCCCCGACCTGAGTGGCAGTGACACCGAGCGTGTAATAGACCCGGTAGTAACCGGCCGGGACGGTGTTGGCGAGATTGCTCGACGCGATGGATGCGCTTTGCGCGGTGGCGTCTACGATACCGATTTCATTGGTGCCAGGCGTGGGGTTGGTGCCCACCATGACGAAGCGACCGCCGGGCGTATAGAGCGTGTATGTACCGGTGGCAGACAGGGCGGAATTGATCGACGCCGTTACGTCGCCGATATTGCCGATCACAAGCAAGCCACCCAGATCGGGCGCGATTTGCAGCGTGCGACCAACCACCCATCCCGCCGCCACGTCTGGGCCGCCGCCGCTATCAGCCAAGCCGTCGGCAATCATCACCGAGCCGTGGCTTGGCCCCGTAGTTACGAAATCCTCCAATACCGCCCAGCGCGCACCCGTCCATCGCGGCGACGGGCCGTACAATGCGAACGAATTGGTCAGGGTGTCGATATCGAAGTTGCCCGAGCCGTCGTAGTTGGCGACCAGCACGAGGCCCTGCACAGGCGTGTCGCCGTGCCCGCTTTCTGCCGCCACGCGCAATTGTCCCGCAGGCGTCACCGCAAAGATGGGGATCAGCGTGCCGCCGTTGTTGAATACGCCCTGGATCAAGTCGGCCGATTGCGTGGCCGAGTGTCCGGTGACGGTCAGCGGTGTGGCAGTGTCCGAATCGGCGGTAGCGCTGACGGTGTTGTCCCCGCCGGTGATCTCGACTCCCATGCGGCACCCCTTTCGCTTCTTGCGAGACTTGTGCGGTGACTTACGCGGCAACTTCTTCCCACGTCATCGATGCGATGCCAGCCAGCGTGTTGGTGAATCCTGCGGCCAGCTGCAGCCACGAGCCGGGTGCGATCACGATGCTGCCGCCGTAATCCACCATCGCCATGGGGCCGTTGTTGACAGGAGCCGTGGCGCTGACCGACGGCACGAATGCCGGGGCGATGATGACGCCCGCCGCCGACAGCGTGGCCGCCGAGTAGGCGACGCCGACGCCAGTGGCGTTGCTACCGACCAGCATCGAACGAGTCGAGAGCGCCGTCAGCGACGAGAGGGTCTGGCTGGCATAGGCACCCGACAGCACCAACTGCTCGATCGCGGCCGACTCCGCGGTGACGCGCGCGTAACCGATCTGGAGAATCGCGAGGTTCTTGCCGCTGCCGCTCGGGTTGCTGAGCAGGAACCCTGTCGCCGTCGTGGTGCCGAACAGCGTGAACGTGGTGCTCGACTGGTTGCACGCCGTGTAGACGTTGCCGCGCGCCACCGCCTCGAAGTAGCGACCGTGCGCATCGGCGACGACCTGCGCGCCGGTCTTGCCGCCGCGGGCGACGATCTGCGCCCCATCGGCATTGGTCTGCGGCCCGACTTTGATTTCGTTAATCACCTGAGCCCTCCTTGGCTAGGAACAGTCCCACACTACAACATTCTGCGTCGTGGCCGCGGCGCTGTAGATACCCCATAGCTCGCCGACATACACCCCGTCGCCGATGTCCGACAGTCTCCCCTTGGGAGGCACGAGCACGCCCATCGTGGCGCCAGAAGTTGTCACACTCGAGGTGTTGCCAACGTACAGCGTGCCCGCGCCGTTGTTACAGATCAGTAGCGCCAATCGTGCCGCGTTCGCGCTGACAATGCGTTGCGCCGTGGTCGAGATGGTCAGCGCGCTCTGCGCGTTCGCCGTGGCTTGCTTCGCCATCGTCGCCACGGTGCCATCGACCACGACGATATTGGGCTCGGGGTCCACCGGATCGGGCGTCGGCAGCGTGACCGCCAACCGCCCATAGCTATCGACTTGCAAGCCGCGCTCATTGCCTGCGGCGTCACGCAGTTGCACATACAGCTCGCGCCGCCCCGACATCCTGAGCGCGCCCTTATCGCCCTCGTCCACGCTATCGGGTTGCACGTCATCGAACGTCGCCGCTGCAACCGTGACGGGATCGACCGCGGGCGTAAATGCCGCGTCGTCAATCGCATTGGGCGTCACCGTGACCGCACCGTCCACCGTCAACGAGCCGCCGTTATCATCAACGCTCAGAACGCCGGTCGAGTCGTTGGCGATGGTGACGCGCAAGGCACTGGATTCGACTCCGCCGCCCGTCACCGACAGCGCAGCGTTGTCCACGGTCAGCGAGCCGGAGTTGTCGTCCACATGCACGACGTTGGTGATCGTCGTGATGGTGCCCGAGTCCACGACCGCGTGAAGGTTGGTGCCCGTCGCTTGGGTAACAGTCACGGAGCCATCGACGGTGATCGAATTGCCGCCGTCGTCAATCGACAGGTTGCCACCGTTGTCATCCACCGACAGCACGCCGGTGGAATCCGATGCGATCGTCACGCGCAGCGCCGAGGCTTCCACGCCCCCGCCCGTCACGGACAAGGCCGCGTTATCGATCGTGAGGCTGCCGCCGTTGTCATCGACGGATATCGACCCGCCACCATCGGACACCGTGACCGACCCCGACGTCACGGTCACATCGTTGTTGGCGCCGAGGTTGACGAGGGTGCCATCCGTAGCGTTACCGGGCGTCCGGTCCCACGTCGCACCGTTCCAGACGTGCCCAAACGCGCCGACCGCGGGGGCGGTAGGATTGGACGTGCCATCCGCCAGCACGGCAGCCGCGGGGAGTTCCGTATCTGCAACGGTGCTCGAGAAGCTAGTAATCTGATTGCCGCTGCTATCGACGATCGCCACCGCGAGCGGGTTGGCGTTGGTCAGATCGAACACGTCGGCGACATCGATGCCGTCGGTCAGCTTGACCCCCGGCTCACCCTCCACGCGCACGCGCAGGTTCTGGCCGTCCGGGTTGGCGACGTAGAGCGGGACATCCGGCGTATCGCCCGGCGTGCCGTCGGTGTCGGAGCTATCGCTGCTCGCGACCGGGACGCCATCGGCATCGGTCAGCATCACCCGCTGCACACCGCGCAGCGTCATCGAGGGCTCGGAGACTTCCCCCTCGTCGCGCAGCTCGGGCAGGCCGTTTTCCGCGAGTCCGCCCGTATAGGTCGCCATGCTACGCAGCCTCCAGCGTCAGGCGGAAGTCGCGCGGCGTGCCGCTATCTTTCTCGTCGCAGTCGATCGTCACAACATCTCCCGCGAGCAGGTCCACCAGGTCCGGCAGGTTGCACGGCACCACACCATCGGCGTCGTCATAGGCCAAGGTCGGGCGATTCGCCGTCGTGGTATAGAGGCTCGTTTCCGTCCCCGGCGCATCGTTCAAGCGGCGGCGGTTGATGTCGATCACCGTCTGTCCCGATGTCCCTGCCGTGCCGCGCCACAGGTAGATCGTCTCAATGGCGCAGTCGTGCGGCACCAGCCACGCCCCATCCACCGCGGTATCGACCCGGTACGCCCCGTTGCCGGTCCACTCCACGGTGATGCGCGAGTCGGCCACCGTCGCACTGCTGCCGCCGCCGCTCGATGATCCGCCGCCCGTCGTGGTGCTGCCCGTCGAGAGGCTGTCCACCAGGTCGTACAACTCGCGCAGGCACAGACGAATGGTCTTGATCGCCGCCGGGAGCGCGGGGCCCTCGGCGTGATCCTTGATATTGTCCGGGTTGTAGCGCCTGCGCGTGATCGGCATTACTTGTTGGGGTAGTAAACGGTCGCCGTGACCCGCAGGCCGTTGACCCCCGCGGTGCGAAGTCCCGCCGTGCTACTGAATCCCGCCGTGGTGAGCCGCGTCGTCGGCGTCAGCCGCAGCCACATATAGTTGCCCTGGATCACGCCGGAGGGATCGGGCACGCCCTTGGGGATGATGAGCCCCGCCGCGTTGAGCTGAGAGCGCACGGCCGGCGTGACGTTGACGTAGATGCCGCGTCGCAGCGGCTTAGTACCCACGTCGGGCGTCGCAATGACGATGCCCTTGACCGTATCTTCCACCGCCGTCGTACCGGCCACGAGTGTGATCGTCGTGGAGTCGGCGCAGATCGGGAACGCCTTGTTACCGTAGCCCGACGTATTGCCGGGGAAGTTGCGCAGGGTGACGATGGTGCCGCTCGAGTCGCGGGCGATGAACGACACGCTATCGCCGAACAGCGCCGCGAACGTGGTCAGCGAGTCGCAGAACGACGTATCCGTGGTTGCACCCGCCGAGCGAATCCACAGATACACCTTGGAGGCCCCCTTGACCGGGATGCGGTAGCTGGTGCGCGCGGTGGAGTCGGCGGCGTTGGCACCGGAGTAGAGCTCGTAGGTACGCATCTCCTGATTGCCCGCCGCAGCGAGCGTGGCGGCGACTCCCAAGATCAGCGACAGCGACAGCAGTTTGCGGATCATCCGTGATCCCTCCTAAAAGCCTTGAGAGCCCTCCAGGGCTCGCCGAAGTGCCGCGCTGGGATGCGCTGAGTTCTGGTAGACATCGTGAGCCTGCTGCATATCGTTCTGCATGTTGGCGCCGCCCAGGATTAGTTGCAGCGCCTCGAGCGCCGGGCCACCGACGAGCCCCAGGTTGCGAATCGCCTGCACGCGGGCCATCGGGTCCACCACTCCGCCGACGCGCGCCTTCATCGCCTGTTCGCCGGCAATCGAGGCGCGCAACGCCTGCTCGAGATCGGTCGGTGCTTCGACCGGGGCCTGCGTCCGTGCTCGAGCCGAGCCGGGGGGCGGAGATTCGACGGCCTTGGCCCGTGCCGCCGCATCACGCACGAGCCTCGGCCCGCTCTTGCCTCGCTGTTTGTTGCCGGAGGCGGTGTAGCCGGGGCGCATGTCGGTTTTCTCTTGGCCCTTGAGGCCGGTGCGTGAGGCGGTTGAGCCGGGCAGCGTGTCGGCCGTCTTGATCTTGTCGAGCAGCGAGTGGCTGATGGATTCGCCCGCCTTGTAGTTCTTGAGTTCCTTGGGGAAGCGGGCTTTGAGTTCGTCCGTCACGCGCGCTCGCGTGGCAGGAAGTTTCTCCGCAATCACGGTGGGCTCGGCGACGGGCGGCGGTGCGGTCGCTTCGGGCGGTGCGCCGGGTCCGCGCAACTCCTTCACGAGGTCTGCCACGTCCATCGCTTCGCCCACGCCGGGCACGCGACGCGCGGCGAACTTGGTCACGGCGCGTTGCGCCGCACCACCGGCCCCGCGCGCGAGCTTGGGCAATTGCGATGCGCCATAGCCTGCCGCCGCGAGTCCTGTAACCCCGATGCCGAGCGGCACGAGCGGGTTGACGCCGCCCGTCTGCGTCGTATCGGGCGCAGCAGCTTCCTTGTTGGCCAGATAGGCATTGATCTCGGCGTCCGAGTAGCCCGCGGCCTTCGCGCCTGCGACGTCGAATGGCATGCTATTGCCCCTCGAATGCCGACAGCGGCGGGCGCTGACGGGCCTGGGCCGTGCCGGGCAGCGCGCCGAGCGACTTGATGCGCGCCTGCGAGTCGGCGATCTCCTGCGCGTACGACGCCTTCCTGTTCTTGAACTCGCCGCGCAGCGTCTTGATCGCCTCGCGAATCGCACCGACTGGCGCGTTGGGGTCGATGATCGTTTCCATTTCGTGGCGGGCGGAATCGGACAGCACGCCGTTGGATGACAGCGAGGGGTTGTTGATGATCTTGGCGAACTCGTTGACCACCGTTTGGCGAGCGGCGTTGAACCGGCTCATGGTCTTGCTGCCGAACTGGCTCGCGACACCACGCAGCGGGGCATTGAGCACGCCCACACCGACATCGGGCAACCCCTTGAGGGCGGGCTCGAGCAGGTTGAGATTCTTCTCGACCGTGTTGCCGAATGCCGTCAATGCGCCGTTGGTCGTCGTCAGCTTGGTGAGGTTGTCGCGCTCCGCCTTGGACGCCGCGATGCGCTGGGCAGGGTCGATGTCGCCGCCCTTTGCCACCTCGCCGATGCGGTTGTAGAACCGTGTCTTGTTCGCTACGCCTTGCTTGCCCATGCCGAAGCTTGGCGCGACGCCAGTGCCGAAATACGTGGACACCATCGCGTTCAGCGCGTCATCTGACAGCTTGGGCTCGGCCGTCCCCGGCGCTTCGGGCCCCGCGGCCTTGCCCTGCGCCTCGCCGAGTGCCCGCGCCTTGGCCTCGGCTGTGATTTCTTCCGGCGTCTTTTCCTTCTGCTTCGCCAGTTCGGCATGGACGCCGGCCATCACTAGGCCGCGCTTGGCCCCCGACACTTCGGTCTGATGCTGACGTGTCGCCGCGATGTTCTGGGCGTCCCGCAATGCCGTCCTGCGTAGCGCGTCCGCTTCCAATTTCGCCCGCTGGGCCGCCGCACGGGTGCCCGCGGCTCCCAGGCCACGAGTGATCCCGCCGAGCAGCCCAGAGGCGAAATCCTGCGGCGGCGCCATCGGCTGGTTCTCAAGCCCGGAGAAGCCCTGCAGGAACCGCTGCCCGCCGCTCTGGGCCGGGGCCTGGATCGGCGCCGTGTCCAACACCGGTGCGGCGTCGATACCGAGCGCGGCGTCGAACTGGTCGGCCGGCAGACTCAGCAGGTGCGCGAGCATCGTCTGCGGATCGGTCGGCACCTGCGGGTCCGCCATGCTACTGGCCTCCCGCATACAGTTGCTGATACGGATTGACCTGATTGAGTAGATAGGAATAGTCGGGCTGCCCGCCGAGCCCCGCGGCACCGCTCAGGTAATCGAACGACGGCAACCCGCCTTGCTGCTGCTGCCCGCCACCGCGATGGAACAGGCCACCGATTCCCGGTAGCGCATAGCCCAACGCCTGACCGAAGTAGCCGCCCAGTGTGGGCTTGTTCAAGTCGTGCTGATACTTGAGCAATCCGCGCTGCTGCTCGTTCTGCAGCTGCGAGCCGAACAGGCTACGCGCATACTGCTGATTGCCCATCAACTGCCCGAATTGGGCATTGTTGAGGGCGCTCTGCGTCGCGGCCGAGCCTTGCGCATCGGCGTTGACCGCTGCCACGCGCGCTTGGTTGGGATCGAGCCCCATCAGCCGCGACAGCAGCGCGGACCTACGGCGGGAGTTCTCGGCGCTGCGTAGCGCGTTGGCGCGGACGGCGGCGTTGATCTGGGGCGAGCCCATCGGGTTGAAGAAGCCCTGGGCCTGCGCTCCCTGCACCATCTGCTGCGCTTGGTTTCCGTACGGCGTCGGTAAGGCCATCCGTGGCCCCCTTTCTTACTACCCAGCAGTCCCCGGTCGAAGGTCTTTGTACGTCGCTGCCAGGAAGTCGATCCCACGCAACTCGCCGGCTCCGCCCGCGGTCTGCGCGAAGCCAAGATAACACGCCGCCGAGTGAACGCGCGCACTCAGCGGCAACACCCAGCGGTACGAACTAACGATGAGCGAGCTGCTCACATCCGGCGTACAGGTGTAGTTGTCGCCGGTGAAGCTGCGCGTGAACGAGCCTTGCACCGTGGAGGCTGCGGGGCTGGAGTGATCGAATACGATCTCCCGCCCCGCGATGTTGTTGGAATCGCCCAGCGACTCCCACGGCGTATACAGATTGGCGGCGATGGCGGTGCCGTTGTCGGTGTCGCCCGTCTCGAACTCGTCGATACGTCCATCGCCCGTTGAGCCAGCGTTGGCATCGTTCCAGCCGTACAGGTGGGAACCGTCGCTCCTGCGTCCCTCGCACATGCACGAGAACGACCGACCCACCGCGGCGGTAGTCGCCAAAAGCGGTGCGGACCAACCCCACGGCACACCGGCAGGGATCACGACGCGGCCGTTATCTCCGTGTACGGGCTGGTCCCGCAGGAGCGCCGCCAATCCCTGCCGGTTGCTGGCCGAGAAGTCGTAGCAGACTTGCCGGTCCGTCACCGTCGTGCTCGTTCCTGCCGGGTTGCGATGGCTGACCCACAAGGCGTTCCGCATAACCTTGCCGTACATGAACGCCGTGTCCGTGTCCGCAGCGGCAGCCGCGACGCACAGCGGCGCCTCGTAGGCAAAGTCTCCGACGGCGGTGACGGCATCGCTCCGGGCGTGGTGGTAGATGTCGCCGCTAATCAGAATCTCGCCTTGCAAGTCGGCGCCGATCCAGCCTTCGGGCGTGAACGTGAACGCGCAGCGATTGCCGGGGACAACAGGACCACACGCTCCCGAGGCGGCGTTGGTGATGAACAGCCGATAGTCGGAATCGAGCCCCGTGCCCGCATCTCTCAAGTTGCGGATCACTGCGCGTTTCTGGCTGAACGGCACGAAGAAGCCGTTATCGACTCCCGCTCCGCCCATGGCAATCCCCGCCGACTCGGGCGGCGTGTGCTTGTTCGCCCCCCGCCCAACGAAGTTGTTGGCGGCGGATTTCGTAGAGAGCGGTGAGGCGGTGGTCATCCAGATCGAGGATTTCTCGACCGGGAACGTAGCGAGGTACGTCTTGGTGAAGTACAGGAAGCCGGGCAGGCTGTTCGCAATCACTCGGACATAGCCTTCATAGGTGGAGTGGGTTGCGCCGGTGATCGAATCGCCAGTCCCGGCCACGAACGTCAACGTTACGGTCGCAGAGGCCGTAGCGGCGGCGCTGAGAGTCAACTGCGTATCGGAGACAATCGCGGTGACGTAGGTGCCATCGGTGATACCGGAGCCGGTGACGTATGCCCCGACCGGAATCGCCGACAGCCCGCCCGCCGCCTTGGTCAATGAGGTGCTGCTGCTCGTCGTCACGACGGAGGTGATGGCTCGCGAGGTCGGGCACAGGTTCGTGGCCGCGGCATCGGCGTTGACACCGGGCAGGACTTGCGCCCGCCATTGCGTCGCCTTGCCCGCCCCGCCGCTCCAGTCGGTATCCGCCGTGCTGGTGGCGTTGATCGCATCGCACAGCGATTGCAGCGTGTAGGACGCCAGCGTAAACGCTTTCGTGCTCGTCGTAGAGCCGTTGTCCCATACCAGCGTCAGCGTGGCGGACGTGATCTTGTAGTAGCTGCGCGTGCCCGATGCGTAGAGCGCCGTCGCCGTGTCGGAGCCGGTGAGGTCGTAGTCCGCCGTGAAGCCCACCGGAGCCAAGGTGATTGCCGCAGGATTGAGCCCGCCATAGCTGTGGCACACCCGCGAGTCGCCGGCGAAGTTCCACCGTGCGCGGGGCGGCATGATGTGATCCTCGTGCACGAGCAGCTTGTCCACGTCCAGGTAGATAGCATCGTCATCGGCGGCGTAGTCGTCATACGACGTGACGCCGGCATCGACTTCGCCCACGATCCGCATATCGTGCAGGTTCATCGCCAGATTATCGTCGGTGGTGCTGTCGATTTTCGTGCCCCGCAGCATCACCGTTTTCTTGGCCCCATAGGGCGGAGTGGGCAGCGTCCACGTCACTTTGTCGTAGCCGGTGTCCGGGTTGCTGCTGTCCACGGTGAAGATGCCGAGGCCGTTGGGAAGTGTGGCCGAGGGCATGCGCGGCGTGGTGAACGCCCAGATGGCGTCATCCTCGAACCGATACGCCACGGCGAACGGGAAGCGGTCCTTACCGTGCCAGCCGCCCAAGCGAGAGGCCCCCGGCGTGAACTCGAGCTGGAACCAGGCCAGCTGAACGTAATCCGACGCCCCACCGCCCGAGGCAATCGCCCACAGTTGCAGGCTGCCCCAATTGGAGCCGATCGCGGTGATCTGGGCGGGGGTCAGCGTGTATTCATAGTTGGCGAAGCCCGCCGTGAGCGTTTGCAGGCTGCTGGCGTAGTCGGTGCCGTCGCTTTTCCGCAAGTCGATGGTCAGGTCAATCGACGGCGAAATCGGATTTCGCCGCGCCCGCCAGCGCAACTTGACGGTATCCGTGGACGCCGGGGTGAAGCCGAAATCCGCCAGTGTGCCCTTGTAGGTACTGGTGCTGCTCCCGAATGCGCGGATGTAGTCGTCGGTGATCGGATCGGCGGTGGTGTTGGCTTCGTTGATGAACGAATACAGGTTGGTGGTCGTGACGCCATCGTTCTGCGTCCAGCCGCCCGTCGAGACATCGGCCGTGGGGCTCGAGCCCGAGGTAGATGATCCAGCCACCGCCGTGCCTTTGGTCAGATAGCCGCAGTGGGTCGGCGGTATCGGCCCCGACAGCATCAGGCGGTTGGCTTCCACCGTGGTGGTGCTACCGGTCTGGAACTCGAACGCCGAGATGTCGATGGTGGGAGCAGCCGAGGTCGTGCCGCTGTAGGTGAAGCTGAAATCCCACGCGCTGGCGAAGTTGACCGCGGCGCACTCCGACCCGCTCAGGCTGTACGTGTACTCATCGAAGCTGGTCGATAGCTTCGTGACGGTCGTGCCGTCAGACGTGCGGACGAAGTTGGCGACCGGCGTGGCAGCGTTCTGGTCGCCACCGATCTGCGCCGTGAAGATGCTGCCGCCTGACACGTTGGACATGCCGAAGATCATGCGGCGGTTCGTGGAGGCATTGGCCGAGCACCGTGCGCGGAACTTGAACGTAAACCCGGTATCGACGCCGGGGTCCGTCAGCAGGCCCGACGTGCGGATCGTCAGCACGTTGCCCTCGGACCCTGACCCCACCGTATGCGTGATGAAGTCAGAATCCGATGCGCTGGTGCTGGTGTCATCGTCCAGCTTGCTAAAGAATGGCGACGTACCCCACGGCGGAGCGCTGCCGCCGGACTGGTCGGAGGCGCCGAACTTGGTCTGCGTCAGCGCGGCCGTGGGGGTAAACGTGCCCCGCCACCGCGACGGCGTGCCGTAGAGGCTCGGGAAATACGTCCACTTGCCGACCGTGGCGTAACTGCGCGAGCCACTGAACAGCATACGGCGCTGGAACTCCGCCTCGCCGCGCGTGATGCCGCCGTCGCCCGAGTCGTACCACAGCGGCGCAAACTTGTACTTCTGCACCGTGCCGGGGCTCGGATAGGTGTTGGTGGTGTGGAAGTCGGCGCCGACGGTGTAGTTGACGCTGTTCACCTGGTCGCGCACGTAGAAGTTGGAGAACCGGCCGTTATCGGTGCCGGTGACGGTTTCCTTGGTCAAGAGCGCAGCGACGGACGGAATCCCATCGGTGAAGCTGTCCGATAGGAACTCGTCCATCTGCCGGCACCGCGCCGACCATTTGGCAGGCAGCATGCCGACCGCCGAGCCGAACGTGTCGAACTTCTGGCTCTGTCCCTTGCGCCGCCGCCACCAGCCTTGTCGCGGCAGGTAGTGGTAGTTCTTGCTGACCACAGAGGAGGTCGGATCGGCGATGAACTGCCGCCCCACCTGGTCGGCGGTCAGGCTGCGGCAACTCCCCTGCCAGGGGCCGTAGGGGATGCGCTCCGCCGGCTTCTGCGCCGCGGCGATCTAGCGCACCATCTGGTCCAGCGTCTCGGGCGTCATGGCGTGTCTTGCTTGCCATCCATCAGCGCCGCCATCTTGCGCGCGAGCGCCGCCTGCGTCCGCATCGACACGTCCGCGAGGATGCCGGGAACCAGGTCGTTGCGTTGCACCATCTGCGCGATGCGTGCGGCGCACAGCAGGCCGATGTCGCGCGATTCGAGGTCGTTGACGTCGGGCGTCGTGACCGTGGCCGAGTCGATTTCGGTGAACTGTGGCACGTACATGATCGGCAGGAAGAACCCCGTCACGCTGGGCCAATAGTCCAATTGCAGCAGGTTGACCGATGCGGGAGTGGTCGTGGCCTTGCGCGACAGCGCATACACCTTGGGCGGCGTCGTTGCCGCATACGTCGGCAGCCCCACACCATCGGCACGCAGCGCCATGATGTAGGATAGCTCGACCCGATCCAATTCGGTGTCGCCCGCCGACGTTCCCACGCTGCCCGAGGTGGTGGACGCCCACACATGGATGATGTCCTCGACGTCGGTGAGTATCCCCGTCACCTGGCCCGTTGCCGAGTTGGCCGACGTCCACGCCGTGGCGCTTGCCACCGTCTTGGGGCGGCCGCCGCTGATTTGCCAGACGTCGCTGTAGGCTTCGTTGATGAAGCGCGCGAACTCGGTGTCCGAGACGGGGGCATCGGTCGTGACGTTCACCTGCGCGCGGTCGAACGCCAGATTTTTCAGGTTGGCGTAGGTCAGGACAGCCACTAGCTCACCCGCCTTTGCGTGAGGCCGTTGCTTTCGATGGCATTACGCCGTGCAGCTTCCTGGTACAGCAGCCGGTCGGCTTCCTGCTGCCACAGCGTGGCGACTTGCGGGTTGAGGCCGCGCTTTTTCAGTGTGTCGGCATCCATCCGCGCCACCAGCATCGCGGCGGTGTAGTCCACCAACGCCGCAGCCCCGACCCGCGACAGGTTGGCGCTCACCGTCTCCAAGCCTTCCGAGCCTCCCGTGCCGACCCAATCGCGCAGGTCGTTGGCGTGCAGGGTTGAGTACAGGTTGCACACCGTGGCCGACTTGGCGCCGGGGTAGCAACGCCCCCTCACGACTTGGCCGTTGTCCTCGTACAAGGCAAACCGCTCCGGGATGCCGAGTGGCGTCGTCACGTTGCCGTTGATCCACGACTCGAGCTCGTTGACCGTGTACCGCCTGAGGAACAAGCCGTCCACGGTGCGCTGCAAGTCCACCTGCCCGGCGTATTCCTCGCTGCCCGTCCCGTAGCCCGAACTCGTCACCGTGACCGGCAGCGAGAACAAGTCCGTACCCGCGGAGATCGTCACGGCGTTGGCGGTGTACAGCGTCGGCTGCGGCAAGTCCGCCTGCAGGGCGATGTAGGCATCGCAGAGGGCAATATCGACCGCCACCACATCGGGGCCGGTGGCCTTGCCGTCCAGGCTGCGAATCTTGGACCGCACCCGGCCGCGCAGCTTGGTCAGAAGAACCGACACCTACACGCTCCCCAGCGGTTCCACGACGAGTTCGTCGATGCAGAGGGTCCGCGTCGCGGCGAAGCCGCCGCCCTGTGCTTCCGGCGCGAACGCCCACAGCGCCACGCTGCTCGGCGTCTGGTCGCCTTGCGTGTTGGCCGGCATCTGCAGCGTGACGGAGAACTGCTGGTAGATGCTGGACAGCGTCCGATTCGTGCCGGCGCCCCAGAAGTTAGCCGGGCTGCTGATGCCGTAAGGATGGCCGTTGGAATCGAACAGCAGCAGCGCCGGGCAGTGTGTGTTCCAGCTCAAGTCGGAGCCGGTTTCCTTGGCGACGAGCCACACGCGGTAGAGCTCACCGGGGTTGATGGTGCCATCCAGCTTGCCCTGGAACGCGCCGACGTCGCCGTCCTCGCTCGTGCCGTCGAAGTGCAGCGTCAAGGGCACGGTGTTCGTTGCGGCGAGTGCCGTCACGACGTTGCCCGACCAGCCGACGTTGTTACCCCCGCCGACATCGGGATCGACGGGCGAGACGTTCTGATTGATGTGGTAGCCCTCGACGTAGATCACACCACCTCCACGAGCTGTCCGTCCGTAACGCGATACAACTTGCCTTCGCGGGCCACCAGTTTCGTCTTGCCGCGCAGTCGCTGCTTCGGTTCGTACGCTCCGTTGCCGAGGTTGCCCTGGTGCCGCGCCATGTCCGCGCGCCAGTAGGGCCGCATCGCCTCGCCCCACGCTCCCTTGGCCGGCGCGCTCCACGTTCCGTCGGCGTGCTCGCGGTAGCCGGGCAGCGACTTCACATCCGACATGCTCGGGTGCTTCGCCTCGGTCGCAACCTTGTCCGCGACGAACGTGTCGCCTACCCATTGCTCACGCAAAGTCATCGGCCTCGTCCTTCACCTTGGCGACCTTCCTGCGCTTGGGCTCGCTCTCGGCCATCCGCGCTTCCCAAACGCCGTCATCTTCTTCGATCTCACGCCGCGTCTGCTCCGCCTCGCTCTGGGCGATCTCCTCGCTGTAGCTGCTCGTCGTCACCTGGGGAGCGCTGTAGTCCGGCACGGTGCGATCGAATACCACCGTCTGCCACTTGGCGGGGACACCCATGTCGTCCTGGTTGACTTT